>ERZ1643249.15-NODE-15-length-295252-cov-64.431776_pt1 | contig 295252 bp, 271 predicted proteins | sample MGYA00579263_ERZ1643249 | MGnify/ENA primary metagenome ERZ1643249 (study PRJEB29033, sample SAMEA4952264) | chicken gut metagenome | biome: Broiler Chicken; feature: Gastrointestinal Tract; material: Caecum | place: Ireland | collected 2018 | study: Broiler...
TATTATACCGGGATCAAATGGGGACATCCAAGCAACTATGATCTGGTGATTAATACGGCAAAGAGTGGAATCGACCGGGCAGCTGGAGCTATTATAGAATATATAAAGTAAACAGGATAAGAAAAAATAGGACTTCATTTGAAGTCCTATTTTTTTTGCTTTTTCCACATATAGGGAAAGGATTTGGTATAGAGTTACAGTTCTTATCTAAAGTAGAATAGAAGTAGAGAAAGTATGTGGAAACAAATTGGTATAGATTATGGTAAATAGAATGTGTTATGGGTATTTTATCGGGTAGGCGGATATATCAGAAATGATGTCCGTCTAGCCGATAAATTTTATATGGCGGCGGAAGCCGGGCACATAGAAATGAGGTGAGAATTTGTGCTGACAACAAGACAGATAGAGATTTTGAGATGTCTTGAAAAAAGAAATGGCTATATGACAACAAAGGAACTGGCAGATGAATTTGATGTCAGTTCGAGGACAGTTCGGAATGATCTGGATATGATTGAATATTCCTTAAAGGGATACCCTGTTGAACTGGAAAGGATGCCTCGTTTAGGAATTCGATTGACCATGCAGGAAGAACTTAATTTAAATGAAATATTATATGACAATGATATGAAAATGTATTCAAAAGATGATCGAGTCACTGTGATCATTGTACTGCTGATTATGACAGATAAAACAACGATAGAACAATTGGCACGAGAACTGGAAGTCAGCAAGAACACATTGGTAGAAGATCTGAAGACAGTAGAAAAAGAGCTGAAACGATGCGGAATACAGTTGGTAAGAAAGTCCTATTATGGTTTAACAATCACAGGGAATGAAGCTGAGATAAGGAATATGATCTTTAATCGATATGTAAAAGTCATGAATGAAAAGATGATTAATCTTGATGGGATTATAAAAAAGCATGCAGTGATCGAAACAAAGATTGCCAAAGAAATGATACGGGCGATAGAAGAAGAACAGGAAATAAAATACTCCGATAATGCGATCCAGGAATTAGAAAATATGATTTTGATATCATTGTGCAGGAGTTTTTATGGTTTTCATATTATTTATAAAAAAATACCGGATTGGAAGGAAAGCAGCGAGTATAGAATCATTAAAAAGGTTATGGAAAAACATCATACGATATATTTGAATGAAGGAGATATTTTTTATCTCATTATGCTATTTCATGCTTCAAAAAAATTTTATGGTACGTTTTTGGATGATAACCTGGAAGACAAGAAGATTATGATGATTACAGAGAACTTAATTAAAGAATTTTGCAAAGTAATTCAAATTGATTATGAAGCAAATAAAGATATTGGTAATCAGATTATGATGCACTTGAAAGTAGCTATCTATCGACTGAAAAATAAAATTCAGATTGAAAATCCGCTGGAGGAAGATATTCGGTACTCTTCGTTGTTTATGTATGATATTACGAAAAAGATATTGAAGGAGTATGAAGATATTTTTGGAGTTGAATTTCCAGAATCGGAAATCGCCTATACAACGATGTATTTTGAGACGTTATTCCAGGAAAATTACAATTTGAAGTTTAATATTAGAGTAATGCTGGCCTGCAATGGTGGAATTTCAACAGCAGTTTTGTTAAAGCAGAGACTCCATATGATGATGCCGGAATTGGAAATAATAGAGACTTGCAGGCTGAAGGATGTTGAAAATGAAGCGGAGAAAGAAAATCCGGATTTTGTGATTAGCACAGTGCCGCTAAAAATGAGAAAATGTAAAGTCCTGGAGGTAAATCCGTTGTTGAGCGCTGAAGATTTGAATTTAATTCGTGAAGAGATAACCAATATGTTTTATAACAAAAAGACAGAGTATCTTGCGCGCAGGATTAGTTGTGAAAATCAGGGAAGATTAAGGGAACTGTTGCAGGAAAGATACTGCAGATTTAAAGAAGAAACGGATGACTGGAAGGAAGCTATTAAAATAGCTTCCCATCTTCTTGTTGAGGACGGATTCATTGAGGAAGCTTATGTGGAAGATATGATCAGAGTGGTCCAGACAGTAGGAAATTATATGGTGTTTATCCCGGAGATTGCTTTTGTACATGCTCCGCCGGGGCATGTAAAGAAAAATCACATGGCATTTCTTCAGTTGAAAAATGTAATACGATTTGGCGTAAAGGGAAAAACAGACGTAAAGATTATTATAGTGGTTGCCAATAAGGATGAAAATGAAAACTTGTTGGAACTAATTCAGATTTTAACAAAAGACGATAATATTGAGAGATTCAAAAAGGCCGAGAATTATCAGGATTTATTGAAGATAAGATAGGGAGAAAAGGTGTAAAAATGGTATTTGTAAAATTAATAGAGAAGGTGGAGGACTATAAAGAAGCGATTAGAATCTCGTGCTGTATTCTGGAAGAGAATGGGATTGTAGGACGAAGCTATTATAAAGCAATTCTTAACAATATAAAAGAATATGGGGGATATTTTTATTTAGGAAAAGGAATTTGCATGCCGCACGCACGGGCAGAAGCAGGGGCGTTAAAAGCAGGAATCTGCGTCTTGAGTTTGAAGCATCCGGTTTTATTTTATGGAAAAGAGGTGTGGGTTTTTTTGACTTTATCGGCTGGAGACGAAGAAGAACATTTAAGAAATCTGCAGAAAATTGTTCAGATCTGCCGAGATGACGAGAGAGTAAAAGAGATAAAAGAAGCGAAAAATGATGAAGAATTATCAGCGTTGATAGGAGGATGATAGTATGAAGACGATTATGACGGTATGCGGAACAGGTCTGGGGTCCAGTTTTGTGGTGGAAATGAATATACGGGGATTGCTTGGAAAATGGGGATTGTCTGATCAGTATCAGACAATCCATGGAGCAGTGTATGAAGTGAATGAAAACGATGCGGATTATTTTGTGGTGGCAAAAGATTTAGAAGATATTATGCGGGGATTTCCCAATCTGGTCATATTGAATTCTATTATTGATGAGGAGGAACTGGAAGAAAAGCTGTATAAAGCACTGAACGGAGAGTAGCAGAAAGGAAAAGGAATGATAAATATGATCCGGGATTTTTTGCTTGAGCCAGTAATCCTTATTGGAGGAATTGTATTTTTAGGGCTGGTTCTTCAAAGAAAAAATTTTGAGACGGTTGTAAGAGGAACGCTGAAATCTATGATAGGGTTTATGATCATAAGCGTGGGAGGTAATATCATTGCACAGTCAGTCACAGCGTTTGGAGAAATGATGCAACAGGGATTTCATATGACAGGATTGATTTTAAGTGTAGAGGGTATATCAGGAATTGCGGTAGATTTATATGGATCGGATATAGCAATCATTATGGTACTGGGCATTGTTGTAAATTTGGTTTTGGCAAAGATTACACGATTTCATTATGTGTTTATGACAGGTCACCAAATGCTGTATATGACATGTATGGTCGTAAGTGTTTTGAGGTCGGCTCAGCTCAGAGGACCTGCTTTTTTTATTTTAGGAAGTATGACGATGGGGATTGTTATGGTATTTTCACCTGCGATGATTCAGCGGTATACAGAAAAAATATGTGGTAATGATACAATCGCTGTAGGACATTTTGGTGGAATAACTTATCTTCTGGCAGCGTGGCTTGGAAAGATTTATGGGGAAAATTCAAGATCTGCGGAAGATATGAAATTCCCTAAAAAATTAGCTTTCTTAAGAGATTCTTCGATTATTATAGCGGTGACAATGATTATATTTTATGTCGTGGCAGCTCGTGCCTGTGGCAGTGCGTTTGTAGAAAGTGAATTATCCGGAGGGAAAGATTATTTAGTCTATTCTGTTTCTCAGGCTCTTACATTTACTGTTGGTTTTGTGATTGTAACAACAGGGATTCGCTGGTTTATCAATGAGATTGTTCCTGCAGTCAAGGGAATTGCAGATACATGGATTCCAAATGCAAAGCCGGCAGTGGATTGTCCAGTGGTATTTTCCTATTCCCCCAATTCATTAATGGTAGGTTTCCTGTCTTCTTTTTTTGGAGGACTGGTATCAATGGGAATTATGATTGCATGCCAGGTGACTGTAATTTTCCCTGGTATTATGGCACATTTTTTCTGCGGAGCCACAGCAGGAGTATATGGAAATTCTACAGGGGGCAGAAGGGGTGCGGTAATCGGCGGCTTTATAAATGGAGTGATAATGTCTGTTCTGCCGGAAATTTTTCTGCCCTTTTTAGGGGAGTTATCCGCACAGCATGTGACATTTCCAGAACCCGATATTGGTCTGGTAGGAATTTTTTTGGGAAAATATATTAGAGAAATCGGATCAATTGGAACTTTGATCATCTTAATAGGCATCGTCATCATTATGATTTTAATCCCTGAAATGATTGAAAACAGGGATGAAGGAGAAGAATGGTTTCAATATGATATGAATCCGGCGTTAAAGAATAAGGAAAAGGAAGAAAAGAAATAGAAAAAAGATTGCCATATTTGGGAAATGAATTGGTATGGTGAGGATGTTTTTGTGCAGATACAATGTGTATATAAGAAATAATCATACAAGGAGGAGATGTATATGTTAATTTCAGCAATCTTAGTAGCAGCGATTGCGGTTGGAAGCCAGTGGTGGTTTAGTCACGTGATCACAAGAACATGGCTGTATCCAATTTGGGCAGGATTTCTGGTGGCGATTGTTATGGGTGAGCCGATTACAGGAATGAAAGCGGCAGCTTATATTCAGCTGACGTATCTCGGATGGATTACAGCAGGAGGAACCATGCCAGGAAATTTGATGGTAGCGGGTGTTTTTGGTACAGCCCTTACTATTGTATCCGGGGCTTCTCCGAATCTTGCACCAACCTTTGCCGTTCCGTTTTCTCTTCTGGGAATTTTGATCAATCAGGCTTATATGACAATTAATAGTTTCTGGGTACACAGAGCGGATAAATACCTGGAGGAAGGGAATATCACAGGAGTACGTTTGATGAATTATGTGCCATCCTGTATTACGGCTTGTGTACTCTACGGAATTCCGGCATTTTGCCTGGTATATTTCGGAGGAGATTTTGCCACAAAAGCGTTGGCAGCGATTCCACAGCCGATGATTGATGCGTTAAATGTTGTTGGAGCATTGATGCCTGCATTAGGTATTGCAATGTTGTTAAGTTTTTTGGGAAAAAGAAAGATTATCGCTTTTTTCTTTATCGGATATTTTATGACGATCTATGCAAAACTTGATACGATGGCAGTCACTGTATTTGCGGCATGTATTGGTGTATTAGTTTACGTCTTTACCGCAAAAAATAAAGAGGAAGGAGAGGCATGATTATGGCAGAAGAAAGAGTGAAATTACAAAAGAAAGATTTGATCAAACATTTCCTGCTGGGGTATTCCAGTGAGACTTGTTACAATTACGAACGTCTGCAGGCTCTTGGAACAACTAATGCGATGGTTCCAATTGTACGGCGTTTGTATAAAAAGAAAGAAGATCAGGCGAGAGCACTGAAAAAATACATGGTGTTTTTTAATACGGAACCTTCCTGGATAGGAACAGTGATTCATGGTGTGGCAGCGTCTATGGAAGAACAGGCGGCAAATGGAGAAGATGTAGATGCGGAAGATATTAATGCAGTGAGAACTGGTTTGATGGGGCCAATGGCAGGAATTGGCGATACAGTTTCCCAGGGAATTGCTTATCCGATTCTTGCAGGAATTGCCTGCAGCCTGGCTCTGGCCGGTAATATAGCAGGGCCAATTATATTCGAAATTGCGTACAAAGTTCTGATGGTCGGTATGGGATATGCAATGTATATGATGGGTTACAAACAGGGAAAATCAGCAATTTTGAAAATTTTGAAAGCAGGAACATTAAACCGTATTACAGAAATTTTCAGTATCGTAGGTTTGATGGTTGTTGGGAATATGGCAGCTACGAGAGTAAATATCGAGACACCGATTGCCTTTAAAGTGGGACAGGTAGGAATCAATTTTCAAGATATTTTAAATTCACTGTTACCGGGAATGCTTCCACTGATTGCGACATTGCTGGTATGGAAAATGTTAAGTAAGAAAGTAAAGCCAACATATATCATTGTTATTTTATTTGTTGTAGGTATTATTGCTTCGCTGACTGGCGTTCTTGCGGTAGCGGCATCATAAATTTCTGGGAGGAAGTAAGATGGTAGGAATAGCAGTTATTAGTCACGGGAGTTTGTGCGAAGGAATTTTAGATAGTGTCTCTATGGTGGCTGGAACAATGAAACAAACAGAAAGTATTTCTCTTCAGCCGGGTGAGAATCCCGACAGTTATCAAAATCGTGTAAAAAGAGCGGTTGAGAGACTGGATACGGGAGATGGGGTATTGGTATTGGTGGATCTGATAGGAGGAACACCGTTCAATACCATATGCATGCTGAGTCAGGAGTTGAATATCCACATAGTGACAGGAATGAATCTGGCGATGCTAATTACAGCAGCGCTGGAACGGACGGAAGATATAACAATGGATATGCTTGCGGAGAAAGTAGAAAAAGCGGGTGCACAGGGTATCCGATCATTAAGGAGAGAGTAAGACTGAGATGAAGAAGATGAAAGCGCTGCGTCTTCGCTCCATTGGAGATTTCGGATGCGAAGAGGTCGAATTAAGAGAATTAAAAGATGATGAGATTTTAATGAAAGTCGAAGCATGTGGAATCTGTGGGTCTGACATGCCGAGAGTATTTGAATTAGGGGCACATGTTTTTCCGATTACGATTGGACACGAATTTGCCGGAACGATCGTAGAAGTATCAAAACAAGAAGACAAGGAACTGATTGGGAAAAAAGCAGGTGTATTCCCGCTGATTCCGTGCGGAAAATGTGAGCATTGCGAAACAGGACATTATGCACAATGTACAAATTATAATTATTTGGGATCCAGATGTGATGGAGGATTCGCTCAGTACTGTATTATTCCTTCGAGATGGCACCTGATTTTTTCAAAAAATCCGGAGGTTACGGGAAAAGAACTGGCAATGGTAGAGCCAGCAACCGTTGCACAGCATGCAGTACGCAGAGGCAGAGTGACGGCCGGAGATACGGTGCTGATTTTTGGTGCAGGGCCAATCGGAATTATGGCGGCCAGATGGGCAGAAATTTTTGCTGCACAGCATGTGATTATGGTGGATATTGATCCGGTGAAGAAGAAATTTGCTGAGGAAAGAGGTCTGTGTATTGTAAATTCCATGGAAGAAGATATCGGAGATTTTATGGAGAAGATTACAGGAAAAAGAACAGCAGATGTTGTGATAGAAGGGACAGGAACGTCCACGGCATGGAACCAGGCGATTCAGTATGTCCGGACGTTTGGATCTGTTGCTCTTCTTGGAAATCCGAACAAAAATACAGAAATACAATTGGAAAACCATAGTCAAATCTTAAGGAAAGAGATTGAAATTTATGGAGTGTGGAATTCTTATTATGCGTCAACTCCGCTTAATGAGTGGAAGTATACCGTACAGATGTTGGATGAAGGCAAAATGAAGGTGGGAGACTTGGTTACACATACAGCAGGAATCGAAGAAATAGAGCAATTGTTCCGGGATATTTATAACCATAAGGTAACAATCTGTAAAGCGATGTATAGTGCAGATGATTAAAAGTGGGACCTGTAGATATGGGAGTCTGTCACTAAAATAACGAAAGGAGATAAAATGATAGAAAACAAAAATGAATTCGCAGTTTCGCTGATGTGTATGAACTTTTTAAAGATAAAGGAGCAAATTGAGATTTTAAATCAAAAGGCCGGAATGTACCATGTAGATATTATGGATGGGCACTACTGTAAAAATATTACCTTATCGCCGGATATGGTAAAGGCTTTTAAACAGATTAGTACACTTCCGATTGATGTTCATTTAATGACAACGTGTCCCAATGACTGGATCGAACAGGTAGCTCAGGCTGGAGCAGATATCATATCTGTGCATGCAGAAACAATAGGGGGTGATGCTTTCCGCACGTTAAACAGGATAGAAGAACTCGGATGCGGAAAGGGACTGGTTTTAAATCCCGCTACGCCGTTAGAGACAGCGAAGCACTACTTGGATCGGATAGACATTTTGACAATCATGACGGTAGATGTAGGATTTTCCGGGCAGCCGTTTATCATAGAAATGTTAGAAAAGATTAAGGAAGCAAAGAAATTAAGGGAAGAGTATGGATATCATTACAAGATTCAGATTGACGGTTCTTGTAATCTGCACACGTTTAAACGCTTAAAAAAAGCTGGGGCAGATATTTATATTGTAGGAGGTTCTGGCCTTTTTCAGCTGGATGAGAATGTAGAGACCGCATTTGAACTGATGCGCAAAGACTATATTGAAGCAGTTTCGTAGGTGAATTGTATGGGATATCAGGAGAAAAAAGAGATAGTATTGAAAGAATTGAACCGTAGCCTGGGAGAAGTAGATGCGGAAAAAGTAGAACAATTTGTTGCCATGATTTGTTCTGCAGAACAGGTTTTTGTAACAGGGGTGGGAAGAGTTCTTTTAATGCTCAAAGCATTTGCAAAGCGTCTGAATCATTTGGGGATTTCTGCTAATTATGTAGGGGCAGTCAATGAGCCGGCAATTACAGAGCATGATATCTTAATTGTGGGATCAGGTTCAGGGGAGAGTGTGGTTCCGCTGGAAATCATGAAAATCGCAAAAGAATATAAAGCAAATATTATACATATTGGTTCAAATCAAAGAAGTTCAATGAGTGATTATGAAGATTTATTTATCCGTATTCCATGTAGTACGAAATTGGCATTGGAAGATGAGATAAAATCTGAACAGATTATGAGCAGCTTATTTGAACAAAGCCTTCTTTTGTTAGGTGATATTGTGGCAATGATGATCGTAGAGAAAAAAAACATAAAAGATATGCATACACTGTGGAAAATGCATGCTAATTTGGAATAACGGGAAAGGAGATTGTTATGGAAAATGTATTATTAGCAAGAGTAGATGATCGTTTGATTCATGGGCAGGTGATGACGGCATGGATGAAACGTCTTCCGGCTAAAGAGATTATGGTGATAGATAATAAGGTGGCAAAAGATGAATTTATGATTTCTGTTTTAGAAATGGCGGCTCCGGCAGGAGTAAAAGTAAAAGTCTTCTCAGAAAAAGATGCAGCAAAGATTTTAAAGGAAGGGTTAAAAACTCCTACAATTCTTTTGGCAAAATCACCATTAGCATATAGAAGAATAATAGAAGAAGGGGTAGAATTAGAAGCCATTAATTTAGGAGGAATGGGAATCAACGAAAAACGGGAGACATTATACAAAAATATCGCAGCCAGCGAGGAAGAAAGGAATGCGATAAAAGAATGCCTGGAAAAAGGAATTGATATTAAGATTCAGGTCATCCCAGATGATAAGATTGTCGATGTGAAAGATGTGATTTAGAAAGAAGGGATTAACATGAAGGCTATGCGGTTACATGGAATTAATGATTTCCGCTTGGAAGAATTAGAAAAACCGGTGCCAAAAGGAAAAGAAATTTTACTAAAAGTTGAAGCTTGTGGTATTTGCGGATCGGATATTCCAAGAGTATATCAGCTTGGAACAAAAGTTTATCCAGTGACCTTAGGTCATGAGTTTGCGGGAGAAATTATCGCAGTTGGGGAAGATGCTGATCCAAATTTAATTGGAAAAGCGGGTGCTGTATATCCTGTTGTACCATGCGGGGTGTGTGATAGCTGCAGGATTGGACAGTATGCACAGTGCAGTAACTATCATAATCTGGGAAGCAGGACGGACGGTGGATTCGCACAATACTGCCTTCTGCCTTCACAATGGCATTTCATTCAGTCTAACAATTCGCAAACGTCTATGGAAGAATTAGCGATGGTTGAACCGGCCACCGTAGCATTGCATGCAATTAGGAAAGGTGAAATCAAAGGTGGAGATACAGTGATGATTTTTGGGGCCGGACCGATTGGAATTTTGACGGCCAGGTGGTGCGAGCTGTTCGGGATTCAGACAGTACTTGTTGATATTGATCAGAAAAAGGTGGATTATGCAAGAGAGAAAGGCTTCGAAACGATACACTCTCTGCTGGATGACTGTAAAGAAAAAGTGAAAGAGATGACAAATGGGAAAATGGCAGATGTAGTCATTGAGGGGACTGGTACATCCAGCGCAATGAATCATGCGGTCGAATGTTGTCGTCCGGAAGGGATGATTGTGCTTCTCGGAAATCCTCGGTATGATACGACAATAGAATTGGATATGCACAGTATGATTTTAAGAAAAGAACTTCGTTTGACAGGGGTGTGGAATAATTACTATAATACACTTCCGTTTAATGAATGGGAATATACTGTGAAAATGTTGGATGAGAGAAAATTAAAAGTAGCTGATTTGATTACACATAGATCTGATTTGGAACATTTAAAGGAATTATTCGATGATATTCATGATGGGAAAATTACAATTTGTAAGGCAATGTATTCAGAAGCGGCAGAATAATGTATAAAAAGTATGAGAATAATCTATGAAATTCATAGATTATTCTCATAAAACAATTGACAGCTGTATTTAAATGAGGTATCGTAAACACATAAGAAAATAGGAGTTAGAATACAATGATGACAGAGAAGATGAACAACTGCACATACTGCTTTTATTTCCGGGGTTTTTATTTTTATCCTGGCAATTTATGCTGCAGTGAATCATCGCCTGTGATCGAGTAATTCAAGAGAGAAAGAATTATCATAGACGTGCATTCCGGCAGCAGGAGTGCACGTCTTTTTCTTTGACTTTTAGTTTTGCGCTTTAAAGTGCAAAAGCACACGGTTAGAAAGGAGATACCAGGATGATTATTATTTTAAAAAAACAGGCAGACGAAAGAAAAGTAGAGGCATTAAAGCAGGAGATGATCAGTCAGGGACTGTCAATCCATGAATCAGAAGGAGCCAATACCAGGCTGCTGGGCCTGATCGGAGATACTTCTGTCGTGGATCTGCGGCATATTATGGCCAACGAGATTGTGGAAAACGTCAAGAGGATCCAGGAGCCTTACAAGAAAGCAAATCGAAAGTTCCATCCGGAAGATTCCGTGATCAAAGTTGGAAATGTTAAGATTGGTGGAGGACATTTTGCAGTCATTGGAGGCCCGTGCTCCATTGAATCCAAAGAACAGATGGTGGAAGTGGCTGAGAAGGTCAAAGAAGCAGGAGCTCTGCTGCTGAGAGGAGGGGCGTTTAAGCCGAGGACTTCTCCGTACTCTTTCCAGGGACTGCATGGAGACGGATTAAAGCTTCTTCTGGAAGCGAAAAAAGCAACGGGGCTTCCGGTGGTAACAGAGATTATGGATGCCAGCCATCTGCCGCTTTTTGAAGATGTGGATCTGATTCAGGTGGGAACCCGGAATATGCAGAACTTTGAATTGTTAAAGGAACTTGGAAAAATCAATAAACCGATTCTTTTAAAGCGGGGAATGGCAAGCACCATTGAGGAATGGCTTATGAGCGCGGAATATATTATGGCAGGAGGAAATGAAAATGTGATTCTTTGTGAGAGAGGAATCAGGACATATGAAACATCTATGAGGAATACACTGGATCTGTCAGCGATTCCGATGATTAAGAAAAAGTCCCATCTTCCGGTGATCGTAGATCCGTCTCACGCAACCGGAATCCGGGATATGGTAGAACCGATGTCTCTGGCAGCAGTGGCAGCGGGAGCTGACGGCCTGATGATCGAGGTTCATAACGACCCGGCCAGGGCCCTGTGCGATGGGCCGCAGTCTCTGACGCCGGAGGCTTTCGCGCATCTGATGGATAAAGTAACGAAAATGAGAGAATTTTTTGAAACTTTATAAGTATGAAAAAAGCCCATGTTGTGCTATAATAAGGGAGAAAACAGCCCGGGAGCGTATGTTCCCGGGTCTTAAGTGCGTCTAAAGGAGAGTAGAATGAAAGTAATCGTTGGCCTGGGAAACCCGGGAAAGAAATATGAGAATACACGCCACAACATAGGTTTTGCGGCGATTGATTATATTGCGGAAAAAGAGGGCATAAACATAAATACAGGAAAACATAAGGCGCTGGTGGGAAGCGGATATATAGACGGAGTCAAAGTACTGCTTGTAAAACCACAGACCTTTATGAATCTGAGCGGGGAAAGTCTGCGGCCGATCATGGATTTTTACAAACTGGAACCGGAAGATTTTCTGGTGATTTTTGATGATATCGACCTGGATGTGGGAAGAATCCGGATCCGCAGAAAAGGCAGCGCCGGAGGTCACAATGGGATCAAAAGCATTATAAGCCATCTGGGAAGCATGGAGTTTCCAAGAATCAAGATCGGAGTCGGAGCGAAGCCGCCGGGATATGATCTGGCAGATTATGTATTAGGCCATTTCAGCAAGGCAGATCAGGAGATTCTGCAGGAACGATTTGAAGATGTTTATGACGCCGTGAAGCTGATTGTCGGAGATGATATAACGGAAGCGATGAATCGTCATAATAAAAAGAAGTAGGGGATGAAGGTGTTAGAACAAATATTAAAAAATGATAAAGTATATCAGCAGATTCAGGCAGGACTTGAGGAGAACAAGGGTCCTGTTTTTGTATCAGGATGTACGGATACAGCGAAATGGCATCTGTGCAGTTCGTTAAAGAGTCAGGAAACATCTGGAAAATGGAAGATCGTGATTGTGCCGGATGAGATCAAAGGAAGACAGTGGGCGGAAGGCTGCGGCTTCTTTGGTGAAGATGTTTATTTTTTCCCGGCAAAGGATCCGTTGTTTTACAGCGCGGATGTTCACGGCAACGCAATCGCCAAAGAAAGAATGAAATGCATCCAGAAGATCATGGAAGGATCCGGCGGTATTTTTGTCATGGCGGTAGACGCGGCCATGGACCGGGTGGTGCCTCTGGAAGAAATAGAAAAATATCGAATTTTATTAAAAGCCGGAGATATTCTGGAAGAAGAGGCATTTTCCAAAAAACTGGTCGCCTTGGGATATGAAAAGACCGGATTTGTGGAAGCAGCCGGAGAGTTTGCTGTCCGCGGGGGAATTTTAGATGTTTATCCGTATACAGCAGACTGCCCGTACCGAATCGAATTATGGGGCGATGAAATCGACTCTATCCGAAGTTTTGACGCTGAAAGCCAGCGTTCTATTGAAGAAATTGAAACTCTGGTCATCGATCCGGCAACGGAAATCATTCTGGAAGAGGAACGAATTGCGTTTGGTCTTTCTCAAATGGAAAAAGATTATAAGAAACTGGCTGAAGAGTTCCATAAAAAAATGGAAACAGAAAAAGAGGTTCGTCTCAAAAAAGAAATCAAACGAATCAGAGAAGAACTTTCAGAACTCCATATGCTGATTGGAGCGGAAGGATATCTGCCGTATTTTTATGACAAGTTAACCAGTGTTTTAACATATTTCCCGGAAGATACACTGGTTTACCTGGATGAACCGAAACATATAAAAGAACGGGCAGAAGCATTTTTCCTGGAATTTACCGAGAGTATGAAGAGCCGTCTGGAAGGAGGATATCTGCTTCCGAAACAGGCGGATACGGTAACAGAATTCGGAGAAGCGGTACGGCAGATGGAGAAGCATCCAATGGTGTGTCTGAGTATGATCCTGGCAGAGATCGAAGAAATACCGGCAGCAAAGACCTTCTTTATGGAAGCGAGGTCCATTCAGTCTTACAACAACAGTTTTGAGAGGCTTTTGAAAGATCTGGCTTCATATCAGGAAAAGGAGTACCGGATTATTGTAGTATCTCCTTCTGTGACCAGGGCGAAACGTCTGGCAGAAGATATGAGAGCCAATCAGCTGACGGTTACCTACGATAAAACGTTATCATCGTCTGTGGCGCCGGGACAGATTGTTGTCACAGCAGGAAAATTGAAAGCAGGAGTTGAATATCCTGAGACAAAATGGGTATTAATTTCAGAAAGTGATATTTTCAAAGGAAGAAAAGAAAAACGAAGAAAGAAAAACAGTGCGCTGAAAGGAGAGAAGATCAAGAATTTCTCTGATATCAGCATTGGAGATTATGTAGTCCATGAAAAACATGGTGTTGGCATTTACCGTGGAATTGAAAAGATTACAGTGGGCGGAGTGGAAAAAGATTATATCAGTATTGAATATCAGGGCGGAGACAATCTGTTTATCCTTGCATCTGCTCTGGATCAGATTGCGAAATATGCCAGTGCCAACGCGAAGAAACCAAAGATTCACAAACTGGGTGGAAGTGAGTGGAAGAAAACCAAGAACCGTGTCAAGGGACGGGTTCAGGATATCGCGAAGGAGCTGGTGGAATTGTATGCGATCCGTCAGGCAAAAGAAGGATATGTGTATGATAAAGACAGCATCTGGCAGAAGGAATTTGAGGAAATGTTTCCTTACGAGGAGACGGATGATCAGCTTCAGGCAATTGCGGATACTAAACGGGATATGGAAAGCAGGAAGATCATGGATCGCCTGATCTGTGGGGATGTAGGATATGGAAAGACAGAAGTCGCTATCCGTGCAGCATTTAAGGCGGTGGACAATGGAAAGCAGGTTGCCTATCTGGTTCCGACTACGATTCTTGCCCAGCAGCATTTCAATACCTTTGTCCAGAGATTTCAGCAGTATCCGATTACAGTCCGCATGCTGTCCCGGTTCTGTACTCCGAAAGAACAAAGGGAAACAATCGAGGGTCTGAAAAATGGTACGGTGGATGTGGTGATCGGAACCCACAGGCTTCTCTCAAAAGATCTCCAGTACAGAGACCTGGGGCTTTTGATCATTGATGAGGAGCAGCGGTTTGGCGTAACGCACAAAGAAAAGATTAAGACCATGAAGAAGGATGTGGATGTTCTGTCTCTGTCTGCCACACCGATTCCAAGAACACTTCATATGAGCCTTATCGGAATCCGTGATATGAGTCTTCTGGAAGAACCGCCTCATGACAGGAGAGCAATCCAGACCTATGTGATGGAGTACAATGAAGAACTGGTAAAAGAAGCGGTTTATCGGGAATTGACTCGTGGAGGACAGGTTTATTATGTGTATAACCGGGTCAATAATATTGCGGAAGTCACGGCACAGCTTCAGAAGCTTATGCCGGATGTGAGAATCGCGTTTGCCCACGGACAAATGAAAGAACGGGAACTTGAAAAGATTATGATGCAGTTTATGGAACGAGAGATCGATATGCTTGTATCAACAACGATCATTGAGACTGGTCTGGATATTCCAAATGTCAATACTATGATCATCCATGACGCCAATCAGCTGGGACTGTCTCAGCTGTATCAGCTGAGGGGACGAGTAGGAAGATCTAATCGGAATGCGTTTGCTTTTCTAATGTACCGGCAGAATACACTGCTGAAAGAAACAGCAGAAAAGAGACTGCAGGCAATCCGTGAATTTACTGATCTGGGATCCGGATATAAGATTGCCATGAGAGACCTGGAGATCCGCGGAGCGGGAAATCTGCTGGGACAGGCGCAGTCAGGGCATATGGAAGCAGTGGGATATGATATGTACTGCAAGATGTTAAATGATGCCGTTATGCGGCTGAAAGGCGAGATCAGGGAAGAAGAGTTTGAAACGGCGCTGGATCTGGACGTCAATGCGTTTATACCATCGTCTTATGTGCGCAATGAATCGCAGAAACTGGAGCTGTATAAGAGAATTTCCGCAATCGAAACAAAAGATGAGATGGAAGACATGACGGATGAGCTCATCGACCGGTTTGGAGATCTTCCGGCAGCTGTGCATAATCTTTTGTATATCGCATTCCTGAAGGCAATGGCCCATACGGCATGTATCATTGATGTAAAACAGAAAGGTGAAAATGTATCCTTTCAGATGAAACCGGATGCAAAAGCAGATGTGGACCGGATTGAAGATGTGCTGAAAGAATTTGATGGAGAGCTGTCCCTGCGGGCAGGAGAAGTTCCGACCTTTGTATTAAATCTGGAAAATACAAAGAAGAAGCAGAGACTGGGAAAAATCGAATCCTGCATCGGCGCTTTGAATGGATTGATAATGAGGTAGTATTGTAGTATAATACTCACAGTAAAAATTATGGAGGAAAATAGGAATGAAGAAATTAGCAAAGAAGCTGTTGTGTTTCACAGCAGTCCTTGCCTTGTCAGTTTCTCTTTTTACCGGATGTACACCGAAGAATGAAAGAACATTATTTGAATATGCCGGACAGGAAGTGAAGTTCCAGGAAGCCCATATATATGCGAGGATCATGCAGTATCAGACAGAAGAACAGTATGGCGCGTATTTTGGGGATGACATGTGGAAGATGCAGGCGGGAACAGATACCAGCGGCAATGCCATCACCATGCAGGAATCTGTCAAAGACGGCGTGATCAATCAGCTGAAGCAGGTAAAAGTGCTTGTGGCTCACGCGGATGATTATGATGTAAAGCTTACCAAGTCTGAAAAGAGTGAACTGGAGGATAATGTAGATTCTCTGGTAAAGACGGACATTGGAAAGAAAGTCATGAAAGACACGGAAGCCGATAAGGACGCAATCATGAATCTGTACCGGGAGATCACCCTGGCCAATAAGGTGATGCAGGCGATCATTGAAGACGCCAATGTAACGGTATCAGATGAGGAAGCCAAGACTGCCACTGTTTACAAGCTGGTATTTACAACAAAGAAAACAGACAGTAAAACAGGAAAAGAAAAAGATATGTCTGATTCTGAGAAAAAGGGCCAGCTGAAGAAAGCCCAGTCAGCTCTCAGCGCTCTGAAGGCGGGAGAAGGAGCCAGTTCTGTCGCTAATAAGTTCGGAGTCAGTGATGCAAGCGGAGAAGAATCTTACACAAAAGGAAAATCCGAGTTAGGCAGCAAGTTTGAAGAAGCAGCTTCCAAGCTGGGAACCAATGATATCAGCGGTATTGTTCAGACAGATGACGCTTATGTCATCATCAAGATGATCAATCCAAATGATACAGACGCAATGGCTGCAAATAAGCAGACTCTTTTGCAGGAAAAGCAGCAGGAAGCTTACGAAAAAGTCTATAAAAAATGGACCAAAGACGCAGATAAAGAATGGGATGATGAAAAATCAGTTAACCAGAAGCTGTGGGATGAAGTAGAATTTACTTACAAAGCAACAACAGCGGCTTCAACGACAGAGAATTCTTCCACGACAGCGGAAGATGGAAGCTCTGCAGCGACAACAGAGAGCAGCAAATAGCAAAAAACAGGATAGATACAAAGTCCGGAAGGAAATGGTCATTTCCTTCCGGACTTTATTTTTTTGCACAAAAGAGTGAAGAAAAATATTTTTTTGATATTTTTCTTCAAAAAGATTGCAAAACATCAAACTGTTTTTTGAAAGTGCTGAATGATATACTGCAATTACAGGTGAGGTGAACATATGAATAAGAGATCTCGGGAAATATTATCTCAGCTAATCAAGAAAAATGAATATGGCCAAAATTTATCAATTCAAAATTTGGCAGAAATGTTTGATGTTTCCATAAGGACCATTCGATATGACATCAATCAGGTCAATGATTTTCTCAAAGAAAATGGTCTGGAGCAGGTTCGTCTGGGAAATCAGGGGATCATTGAAACAACACCGGATATTCGGAATGCAAAGACGTCATTGATGAATGAAGGCTTTTATTCTTTTAAACTTTCAAGGAACGAACGTATTTTTTTTACAGCAGTGCTTTTGATTGGAGCGGATGACTACATTACATTGTCTGATATCGCGGACTGGCTGTTTGTCAGCAGGTCGACCGTCATACAGGATTTAGAACATGTTAAGGAATTCTTCCGCAGACATCAGCTGTATCTGTTGTCACATTCTAATAAAGGAGTATTGCTGGAAGGAAGGGAGATTGATAAAAGAAGACTGATTTTCGATATGATTCAGTCTAACAGCAGTGTTTTCAGGGAAGAACCGATTTTTCAGCATCTGATGGAGTGTTTATCTAAAAACGCGCAGGTGGATCTGGAAGACCGGACGATGATCGAGAAAATTATCAATGAAGCAGAGCACGCATATGGCCGGTTCCTGACTGATCAGGCTTTTATGCAGATACGGATTTACTTTGAAATATCGCTGTATCGTCTTCTGCGGGGACATTATGTGGAGAGCATGGGAGAAAAAAACAGTAAGTATCCTATGGCGCAGGGGATTATGCAGCAGATCCAGAGATTTATCGTAAAAGAAGTGCCGGAAACAGAAAGCGCTTTTTTAGCGGAAGTGCTCAATCGAGTCAAGTACATAAAAAAGACTACGAGCAATCAGGAAATCGTAAAAATGCAGGTGATCACAAGGACATTTATTGAAAATATTTCAAAGGATATCGGGAGAAACCTGCAGGGTGATTATATTTTTTATGAGAATCTGATCAACCATCTGGAATCTACATTTTCCGCAGTAGGGAAAGGACCGGGAATCGGTTCTGTTGTGGATGAAGTAATTCAGAGATATCCGAAAGTGCAGGAGGCAGTCAAACGGAACGTATATGTGCTGGAGGAATATATCGGAAGGAAACTTTCAGAAGAAGAAATTGCCTATATTGTTATCCATGTCTGCGCGGCCATTGAGCGCAATAACAATGAAGCGACGAGATATTCTGTCATACTTGTCTGCAACGGCGGAATTGGAACATCCCAGCTGCTTCTGGCAAGACTGGAAAAGTTTTTCCATCTGGATGTTCTGGATATCATCCCGGCGCATGATATAAAAAATGTGGATATGAGCAATGTGGATGTGATTATTTCGACCATCTCTCTGGATCAGGAAAACGTGGAATATATTCAGGTTGATCCGCTGCTGAATGATGAAGACTGCATCCGGGTAGGAGAAAAACTTTCGAAAATTAAGCCGAGAAACCAGAAAAAAAGTGAACCGGTTTCCGCCGGAAATGAAGAACCGGTCAGATATCTGGAAAAAATCAGGACAATTCTGGAAGAGAACCAGCAGGAAACCAGGTTAGGAGAAATTCAGGATGTGATCGATGAATTTTTTCAGAAAAAAGAAGAGGTTCTTCTGACAGACCTTTTGAGGCCACAGGCTATTTCGCTGAATGTGGAGTGCGGCGACTGGAGAGAGGCCATACGGGCATCGGCAAAATATCTTTTGAAGGAAAAAGCAGTGACGGAACGTTACGTAGAAGCCATGGTGCAGAATGTAGAGAAAAACGGGCCATATATTGTGCTGGCCCCGGGATTTGCGCTTCCTCATGAAGCTTTAAACGCAGGAGCAGTGAAGGTCGGTATGAGTCTGATCCGTCTGGCGCATCCGGTTCCTTTTGGAAAAGAAGAAATGGATCCCGTTGAATGGGTATGCTGTCTGAGCGCGATCAATAAAGAAACACATCTGAAAGCAATGTTTCAGCTGGTCAACCTGTTTTATGATCCAAAATTCCGAAAGGAAATCCAGGAGAGTAAAACGCCGGAAGAAGTTTTTAAAGTAATCAATCAATATGAGTATGAAACGAGGTAAAGGAATATGATTTGGGAAGACTTAAATGAGAATCTGATTATGCCAGATCTGAAAGCTGGAAGTTCAGACGAAGTATTTCAGCAGTTAGGGGGACTTCTGGTATCAGAAGGATACTGCAAATCCAGCTACGTGCAGGCATTAACAGAGAGAGAAAAAGATTTTCCTACCGGGATTAATATGGGAAATATAGGGATTGCCATTCCCCACACAGACAAAGAACATGTTATAAAAGGCGCGGTTGCCATCGGAGTTTTAAAGGAACCGGTGCATTTCTATCAGATGGGAACCAATGATGAAAACGTAGAAGCAAAATTGATTTTTATGCTTGCGGTCAAAGATCCGAAAGAGCATCTGGTCTTCCTGCAGAGGATTCTGATGGTCCTGCAGGATCAGGAAGTGCTGAAGCAGCTGATTGAGACTAAAAACAAGCAGGAAATTATAAACATTATCAAAGAAAAAGAAGAGCAGCTATAAGTAAGGAGGAAATCAGATGAAAGCAGTAAACATTTTATCCGTATGTGGATCAGGAACAGTAACGTCATCCATGGTAGCAGCAAAATTAAAAGAAAAATTAGGAGACAGAGGATATTCTGTATCTACAACAGAGGCCAGACCAACGGAAGCCTTAAATCTTGCCCAGTCAGGAAGATTTGATATTATTACCCACACGAGTCCGCTTCCAGATGGTGACTATGGAATTCCTGCAGTGAATGCGTTTGCATGTATTACAGGAATAGGAGAGGATCAGTTTTTTGATCAGGTGGAAGAAGCTTTGAAATCTGTTGGAAAGTAGAAGATAGCCGGAGTCATTCTGAAATATAGGGAGGAAGCTATATGATTATATTAGAAACATTAAAGGCCGTTATTGATAACTTTGGATCTGCCATTGTAGTTCCATTTATCATTTTTATCATAGCATTGATATTCCGTGTAAAACCAGCAAAGGCATTTTTGTCAGGGTTATACGCCGGAGTATCTCTGGAAGGTTTTACACTGATCATTGGCGCTTATACGCCGATCATTACACCGCTGGTACAGAACATGTCAGATGTTATGTCCAATATCACAGGTGTTCACTTAAATACCTTTGACGTAGGATGGCAGGCGACTTCAGTTGTAGCGTTTGCAACCAGTGCGGGAATGATTTATCTGGGACTTGGAATCGCCCTGCAGACCATCTTATTCCTTGTAAAATGGACGAATATTTTCCAGCCGTCTGATCTGTGGAATAACTATTCTTACATTGTATGGGGAGCTATGGTAATCTTCAGCACCCACAACTTTGCTCTGGGAATCGCATGTATGATTCTTCTGAATCTGTACAGTCTTCTGATTTCAGAATTAGTAGCAAAACGCTGGTCTAAATATTACAATTATCCGAATTGTACGATCATTGCCATGCATAACGTAGAACCGGCAATTTTTGCAATCGCAATCGATCCTATTCTGAATAAATTAGGTTTAAATAAAGTAAAACTGAATCCAAAATCCATTGAAAAGAAACTTGGATTTATCGGAGAACCGATGACTCTTGGATTTATTCTTGGAGCTTTGATCGGAATCCTTGGAAGCATTGATAAGCTGGGTACTTTAGCCGGCTGGGGAGATGTACTGGAAGCCGCTATCGCAACAGCAGCAATCATGGCAATTTTCCCGAAAATCGCAAGTATGTTTGCACAGGCATTCGCTCCGATCACAGAAGCAGCCAGAGTATTTATGGGAAAATCCGGGGACAGAGAGTGGTATATTGCCGTTAATGACGCGGTTGGATATGGTGAGCCGGCAACACTGACCAGTGGACTGCTCCTGATTCCAATCATGGTTATCATCGCAACGATCCTTCCTGGAAACCAGGTTCTTCCGGTTGTCGATCTGCTGGCAATTCCGTATATGGTACAGGGACTGGTAGCAGTATATAAAGGAAATATGTCTAAGATCCTGGTAGCAGGAATCATCTGGTTCAGCCTTGGACTGTTAATGTGTACCTATACAGCGCCGCTGTTCACAGAAGTAGCAAGATCCGCAGGATTCGCGATCCCGGCAGGGGCTGCCATGATCACAAGTTTCAATATTCTTGGAAAACCAATGCTCGGATTTGTTTTCCTGGCATTCTTATCCGGAAATCCACTGTTTATTGGAATTGCGGTTGCGGTTTACGCAGTTGCGTTCATCATCTTTAAGACAAAGAATCAGCAGATTGTGGAATATCTGGACCGCCAGGCAGATAAAAATGACACAGCCACAGAACAGCAAGGAGTATAGGAATGAAAATAGATGTCAATGAATTTTTAAAACCATGCAGCTGCGGAAGAAAACATGAAATTGTCGTAGATGACATTATTATTGAAAGCGGAGCCATCTCACAGCTTCCGGATATTTTAAAGAGACCTGCATATGCGGACAAGAAATCACTGGTAATGATCTGCGATGAAAATACATATGAAGCTGCAGGAAAACAGGTAGAAGAACTGATTCCAGGCTTGAAAAAGATCGTACTGAATCCGGAAAATCTTCATGCCAATGAACATGGAGTAGAAGCAGCGAAAAAAGGTCTGGACGAAGTCGGCGGAGCGGATCTGATGATCGCGGTTGGTTCTGGAACGATTCATGATATTACAAGATATCATGCGTATGAGATGAAAATTCCTTTCTTTTCTGTACCGACAGCCGCAAGTGTAGATGGATTTGTTTCAACCGTGGCTGCAATGACATGGCACGGCTTTAAGAAAAGTTTTACTGCTGTATCACCGGTCGTTGTTGTGGCAGATACGGATATTTTCAAGAAAGCACCGCTGCGTCTGACAGCATCCGGAGTCTCTGATCTCCTTGGAAAATATACAGCGCTGGCTGACTGGAAGATCACCCATCTGCTGACTGGAGAATATATCTGTGATGAGATCTGCAGCATGGAATATGAGGCTCTTGACCGGTTAAAAGAAAGTCTGGATGGACTGACCACAGGAGATGCAGATGCATATGAGAATCTGATGTATGGACTGCTACTTTCCGGTCTTGCAATGCAGATGACAGGCAATTCAAGACCAGCGTCCGGAGCGGAACATCATATGTCCCATTTGTGGGAAATGGAGGTAATCAACGATTATATCGATTTTTATCATGGAGAAAAGGTTGGCGTCGGCTTAGTGCTTGCCTCTAAAATCTATCATAAAGCGGCAGAAAAAATGGAAACCGGAGATTTTAAAGTAAAAGATGCCATGCCGGTGGAAGAAGAACTGATCCGGAAAAACTTCAGCAAACCGGGAATGTTTGAGATCATTATGGAGGAAAATACACCAAACCTTCTGGATGAAGTGGATCCGGCAAAATTGGTGGAAAAGAACGAGGAGATTATTTCTATAATCCGGGAAATTCCGACAGCAGAGGAACTGGTTGAAATGATCGAGAAAGTGAAGGGAGTAAAATCTCTGGAAGACCTTGGATTTGATGAAAGCTACCAGGCGAAAACCGCAAATCTGTCACCGTATGTCAGGGCAAGAATCACTTTTATGAGACTTCTGAAATTCTATGATTTCTATGAGGAGGTCATATCATGTTAGAAGAATTAAAGCAGCAGGTATATGAAGCAAATATGGAACTGCCTGCCAAAGGGCTGATCACTTATACATGGGGAAATGTAAGCGGCATTGACCGGGAGAAAGGATTATTTGTAATTAAGCCAAGCGGCGTGCCGTATGAAGAATTAAAACCGGAAGATATGGTTGTCATGAATCTGCAGGGGGAGAAGATAGAAGGTGAAATGAACCCTTCTTCTGATACGCCGACACATCTGGAACTGTATCGGGCCTTTGAAACTCTGGGAGGCATCGTACACACCCATTCACCATGGGCAACTTCATGGGCGCAGGCAGGAAGATCCATTCCATGTTATGGAACAACACATGCAGATTATTTTTACGGTGAGATTCCCTGCGCAAGATCTCTGACAAAGGAAGAGATTGAAGATGACTATGAAAAGAATACTGGAAAAGTCATTATAGAAACTTTTGCAGATGGGAATCCAGACTATGTGCCGGGCGTTTTATGTACCAATCATGGTCCGTTTACCTGGGGGAAAGATGCGGCTCAGGCAGTACACAATGCAGTAGTGCTGGAAGAGGTGGCAAAGATGGCTTACCGGACAGAGCAGCTGAAAAACCAGACAGTCGGAGCGCCGGGATATCTGCAGGATAAACACTTTTTCCGGAAACATGGCGCAAATGCATACTATGGTCAGCCGGGAAAATAAACACAGGTAAATTTCAGTGAAAACTGGTTTACAAAATATGTTATAACGCTTTTGAAAAGGCTTTTGTCCTTGCGGACAAAAGCCTTTTCACCATCATGGAGAAATATTGAAACTGATCAGGACAAAACAGCAGAAAGGAGACTGCCAGATGAAAGACAAAATCAGACAGATCAAAAGCTTTATTTTAGATATGGACGGAACCATTTATCTTGGAAACGAATTGTTTGATTATACACAGGATTTTTTAAAAACTGTGGAGGAAACCGGAAGAAAATACTATTTTTTCACTAACAATTCATCCAAGAGTCAGCAGGCATATATTGACAAGCTGGCCGGAATGGGGATTATGATTCGGCCGGAACAGATGATGATTTCCAGTCATGTGATGATTCAGTATCTGAAGCAGCATCATCCCGGAGAGAGTCTCTATGTGGTAGGAACCCCGTCATTGTTAAAAGAATTTGAAGCTTATGATATGCCGCTGACGGAAATCGATCCGGACATTGTGATTCTTGGATTTGATACGACACTGACCTATGAGAAAATGTCAAAAGCCTGTCATTATGTAAGAAATGGATGTACCTATTATGGAATCAATCCGGACTGGAATTGTCCGATTGAAGGAGGGGATTTCATACCGGACTGCGGCTCCATGGCAAAGATGATCGAAGCGTCCACGGGAAGATTTCCGGAGTTTTTCGGCAAGCCATCCAAACATACATTGGACTATATAATAGAAGAAACAGGATGCAGGCCGGAGGAAATTGCCATCGTAGGCGACAGACTGTATACCGATATTGCGGTGGCGGATGGGAGTCCGGTCACATCTATTTTAGTATTAAGCGGAGAAAGTACGATGGAGGATGTGGAAAAAAGTGATGTAAAACCGGATGTCATTGTGGATACTTTGGAAAATATTACAGAGATTTTGAAAGATAACAAGGAATGATTTGAGGTGAAATCCATATAATATGTCCAGGAGGACATATTATGGAAGATTACAGAAATTTGAAAATGCAAATGCATGATATGGAGGCAGGATGCAGTGCCATGGCCTGGGAGACGCAAGACGGAAAACATCTGTGGGGACGGAATTTCGATCACAGCAGGATTGCAGAAGGAAGTCAGATCATCTATCTTCCAGAAGGAACTTCATATACTATGTGGCGGCCGGAATTGGAATCAGGGGAAGAGGACAAAACAAAATATGCCTGCCTTGGGACTGGTTTTACGGGAATCTGGCAGGCGCCGGTATTGTATGAGGGAATCAATGAGAAGGGGCTGGCAGGAGGTCAGCTTTATTACCGGGGATTTGCCAGGTATGAGTCTGCGTGTAAGTCAGGAACCCGGAAACTGCAGCCTCCGTTTGTCGTGCTGCACCTGCTGGCTCAGTGTGGGACGGTAAAAGAAGCGGTAGAAATGATAGAAGAGAAAATTACTCTGATGGATACAAAACTGCTTGGAACAGTACCGCCTCTTCACTGGGCTTTTTGTGACCGGACGGGAGAGATGGCAGTCCTGGAGCCAGAGGGAAATGGAGTTCGCATTTACCGCAGTACCATCGGGATTATGACCAACAGTCCGGGCTATGAGTGGCACCGGATAAATCTGCTGAATTATGCCGGGCTGCGGGATCTGGATTATGAGGAAGCTGACTTTGGAACAGAGAAAATACAGCAGTGCTTTTCCGGCAGCGGCGCCCAGGGACTTCCCGGTGATTTTACCTCTCCTTCCCGGTTTGTGCGGCTGGCGTTTTTAAAGAAATATGCAGTAAAGGGAAGGAATGAAGAAGACGGCGTGGTTTATATGTTCCGCCTGCTTCAAAATGTTTCATTTCCACTGGGGGCAGTCCGTGTAACAGATCAGGGACATATCACGGAATATGACAAAGAGGTAACACCATATGATTATACTGTGTACACATCAGTTATGTGCCCGGAATCTCTGAGGTTTTACTGGAATACCTATGATGATTTGCAAATCCGCTATGTCGATCTGAATCATCTGATCAGGAAAAAAGAAATCCTTTTATTTCCGCTGGAAAACAGAGGAGAATTTATGTGCCTGTCCTAAAATTGACAAAAACGATAAAAAATTGACTGATGCAACAAAATTGACAAAAATAGTGAAAATTTGACAAAAAGGGAGAATGCCAGGAAGATTGACAAAGGAAAGGAACTATGAGATAGTGTATATACACGAAAACGGAGGCATAATATGCAGAAAAGAAAAAGTGACTGCTATTGTATTACTCTGCGAAGAGCAGCGCAGACAATTTCTGACTTATATGATGCCCATATGGCAGTGATAGGAATTACAGTTAATCAGTATTCTCTTCTCAGTGATCTGGGGCATTTTCCCCACTGCAGCGTCAGTGAACTGGCGGAATACGCAGGACTTGAAAGGACGACTGTTGTGAGGGCCTTGAAACCTCTGACGGCAAAAGGATTTGTGAAAGATCTGGCAGATGAAGGAGAACGGAAAAAAGATCTTTGCCTGACAGCAGAAGGAGAAGAAATTGTGAAAAAAGGAAGGACAATCTGGCATCAGGAGCAGGAAGAGATTGAAAGACGCCTTGGAAAAGCCGGCGTGTCAAAGCTGCAGGAGTTATTAGGGAAACTGATGGAAGAAGACGGCTGAGAAACGGTCAGACTTCAGGAAAAGACGTGTATCTGCACAGAAAGGAGCAAAAATGATATATCGAAGCGAACAGATGGAAGAACAGGCAGTTCTGCAGGCGGCGGCTCAGATGTGTGCCGCGGCAAGAACAGCGCCAAAAGCAAAAGGAATCGATGAAATCTGCACAGTGGTGCTGACCGGAAAAGAAAAAGAGATCCTTGCGGAAAAAATGGAAGAAATCGGAGAAAGAGATTTCGGAGCGAATGCAGCCGACTGGTATTTGAGAGATGCTCAGAATGTGAAAGATGCCCAGGCAGTGGTATTGATTGGTGTAAAAAAAGAATACCGGGGAATTGCAGGGTGCTCTTTCTGTGGATTTGATAACTGCGGCGCCTGTAAGCAGGAAGGAGGCCGGTGTGCCTTTGGTTATGTCGACCTTGGCATAGCTCTGGGATCTGCCGCTGCAGTGGCGGCAGATGCAAGAATTGATAACAGGATCATGTTTTCTGCAGGAAAAGCATGGATGGAAATGGGGAAATCATTAAAAGATACGGCATGGCAGGGGATTGCCCTGAGTGCGGCGGGAAAAAATATCTTCTTTGACCGGAAGAAAAAATAACAGGAGCCGCCGGGGATGGAAGAATACCGGCACGAAGGAGTAAAACATGAAAGATGACGTCATAAATCATTCAGCTAAATTTTCAAAATCTGAAGAAGAACTTCATAAATATATCTGTTCCCATCTGGATGAAATCCAGCATCTGACAATCAGGGAACTGGCAGGACAGGCCGGAACGCATCCCAATACTGTGGTACGCTATTATAAAAAACTCGGATATGAAGGATTTACAGAATTTAAGGGAAGGATTCAAAATGATCTGAAGGAGCTGAGATATGATGATTTTATGATTCGCAACTCTGAGCAGATGATACATACAGTAAATAAAATGGAAGCATTGTACCGCAATGTAGTAAAAGAAACTAAGAAGAGGCTTTCCATTTCCCAGATGCAGAAGATCCTGAAAGAAATGAATCGCAGAAAATATGTGGATTTTATCGTTTATGATGCAAACAAGGCACTGGCGGAATATGCTTCTCACTACTTTTTTATTACAGGGAAAATCTGTAATGTATATACAAGTGTAGATGAACAGATTCTGTTTGCTATGAATGCAGATCCAAAAGACCATATGATTTTTATGATCAGCAGAAGCGGCGCTTCTAAGAGAATGGTAAAGACCGCCAGGATTATGCATAATCGGGGAATGTTTACTGTATTGTTCAGCAAATCAAAGAAAACGATTGTGTCGTCTTACTGCGAAGAGACTGTCACGGCACTCTATGCCCATGATTTTGAAAAGCTGGGAGACTGTATGTTCTATACTTCGGTGAAATATCTGCTGGACTGCATCATTGGCAGCTATTATGCGTCCAATTATGACGAAACCCTGGAAAATGTGGAAGATTATCGGAAGGAATATCTGGAAGCTGAAACTTCAAAGAAAAATAAAAAAAGATGAAAAGAAACGCTGTACACGAAAAAAGCGAAAATTATGTGGAATTTTGTGTACAGCGTTTCGATATTTTACAAAGATGTTTACAGAAATCTGGCGGATGATACAATGAAATCAGTTCAAAAATGAAAGATTAAAAAAAGAGGTGGAAATATGCTTCATAAAACATTAAAACCATTCCCGGACAATTTTCTTTGGGGAGCCAGCACTTCCGCATATCAGGTGGAAGGAGCCAGCCTGGAAGACGGAAAAGGTCCATCCTGTCAGGATGTAAAAGAAGTGCCGGAGGGAACTTCTGATCTGAAAGTATGCGCGGATCATTATCATCGCTATAAAGAAGACATTGCGCTGATGGCAGAAATGGGATTCAAGGCATACCGTTTCTCTATCGCATGGACAAGAATCCTGCCGGAAGGAACCGGAGAGGTGAATCCGAAAGGAATTGAATTTTATAATAACCTGATCGATGAATGCCTGAAATATAACATAGAACCGATCGTTACTATGTTCCATTTTGATATGCCGGCCGCCCTGGATCAGAGAGGATCATGGTCCAACCGGGACTCTGTTGACTGGTTTGTAAATTTCTCAAAGATTTTATTTGAGAACTTCGGCGACAGAGTAAAATACTGGCTGACCATTAATGAGCAGAACATGCTGACGCTGGTAGGTCCGGTAATCGGAACTATGACAATTCCGGAAGGATGCACCAATGAGTTAAAAGAGATTTATCAGCAGAATCATCATATGCTGGTAGCCCAGGCCAAAGCAATGGCGCTGTGCCATGAAATGCTTCCGGATGCTAAAATCGGTCCTGCGCCGAACATTTCCATTATTTATCCGGAAAGCTGCAGACCGGAAGATACCATCGCGGCCCAGAACGCCAATGCACTGCGCAACTGGCTGTATCTGGACGCTTATGTCTATGGAAAATACAACAATCTGGTATGGGCATGGCTGGAAGAAAAGGACGCCTCCCCGGAATTTGCTCCGGGAGATGAAGAAATCCTGAAAAACGCACATCCGGATTTTATCGGATTTAATTATTACAATACATCTGTGTGCAAAGAAAGCGACGGAACAGAGAAAGGCGGAGCAGTTTCACAGCAGGAGAATTCAGGAGAAGCAGGGCTATTTGATGGAGTGAAGAACCCATATCTGAAGACGACAGAGTTTGGCTGGGAAATTGACCCGGTAGGATTCCGCGGAACGATCCGGGAAATCTATTCCAGATATCATCTGCCGATGCTGGTAACAGAAAACGGACTGGGAGCTTACGATAAGCTGACAGAGGACGGAAAAGTACATGATCCGTACCGCATCGAATATCTGCGCAAGCATATCGAACAGATTCAGCTGGCAATCACAGATGACTGTGAAATGATGGGATACTGTCCATGGTCAGCGATTGACCTGATCTCCACTCATGAAGGAATGGTCAAGAGATATGGATTCATCTATGTGGACAGAGATGAATTTGACTTAAAGACAATGGACCGCTGCCGCAAAGACTCCTTCTACTGGTATAAGAAAGTCATTGCTACTAATGGGGCAGATTTGTCTGACGAGTGTTAAACATAGATAAATCAGCAGGTGAAAAATCAAAAAATTAAAAGACGGCGTCTGAACCAATCGATTCAGGCGCCGTCTTAAATTCTGCTTAAATATCAGTTTTTTAGCCCTGGCTCTTTGCCCATGCGTCCAGCTTGTCGCTTTCAGCCTGTGCAGCTTCCATGCTGTCGGCTTTTACGCCATAGTAGAATTTGATCTTAGGCTCTGTTCCGGATGGACGAACGCATACCCATGCTCCGCCTTCCAGTTCATAGTAAAGAACATTGGAGTTTGGAAGTCCGATCGGAGATGTTTCTCCTGTAGCAACATCTAAGATTGTATCGTTGCTGTAGTCACGTACTTTCTCAACTTTATATCCGGCAATCTCTTTTGGCGGATTCTCACGGAATGCATTCAGCATGCTCTGCATCTTATCCATTCCTTCCAGTCCAGGGAAGTCCATAGCGGTAATGCGGTCAAGATAGTATCCGTATTTTTCATACATTTCAAGCATAACATCCCATAATGTCTTGCCCTGAGTTGCATAGTAAGCAGCAGCTTCACACAGAGCAACAGTTGCGGATACGGCATCCTTATCTCTTGCGTAAGTACCGATCAGGCATCCGTAGCTTTCTTCCAGTCCGAAGAGATATGTACCTTTTCCGGATGTTTCGAATCCAAGGATTTCTTTTCCAATCCATTTGAATCCTGTCAGAACTTCGATCAGTTTTACATTATAGGCATCTGCGATAGCATCTACCAGGTTTGTAGTAACAATAGATTTAACAACAGCGCCGTCTTCCGGAAGAGAACCATTGATTGCTTTTCTCTGGCTCAAAACATATTCGCATAATAAAGATCCGGACATGTTTCCTGTCAATGGAATATAGTCGCCGCTCTTGGAATCTTTTACATATACGCCCAGACGGTCAGCATCAGGGTCAGTAGCAAGAACCAGGTCAGCATCTTTTTCTTTTGCAAGAGCAAGACCTAACTCAAATGCTTCTTTTGCCTCTGGGTTTGGATAACTTACGGTAGGGAAGTCTCCGTCCGGAAGTTCCTGTTCAGGAACGACATAGACATTTTCGAATCCCAGGTCGCTCAGCACCCTCCGTACTGGAAGATTTCCCGTACCGTGAAGAGGAGTATATACGATTTTAAGTTTGGAAGACATCTCATCGATGGCTTTCTGATTGAATACCTGTTTTTCTACTTCAGCAATGTAAGCATCGTCTACTTCGGCACCGATCACTTCATATAATCCGGCTTCCATTGCTTCTTCTTTGGAAATTGTCTTGCAGGTGGAGATATCTGTGATAGCGTTAACCTTGGCGGTAACTCCAGATGCGTGAGGGTCTGTGAACTGTGCTCCGTCTTCCCAGTATACTTTGTATCCGTTATAAGCCGGAGGGTTATGACTTGCGGTAATGTTGATACCGGCGATGCAGTTTAAATGTCTTACTGCGAAAGATAATTCCGGCGTAGGGCGAAGAGATTCAAAGATAAAAGCTTTGATTCCGTTGGCAGCAAGGCAGCGTGCAGCTTCGTCCGCAAATTCCGGAGACATATGTCTGGAATCGAAAGCGATCGCAACACGTTTTTTGTCTGTGTTCTGCTCTAAAATATAATCAGCCAGACCCTGGGTTGCTTTTCTTACAACATAAATATTCATGCGGTTGATACCAGCGCCGATGATTCCACGGAGACCGGCGGTACCAAAGGCAAGATCAGCGTAAAAACGCTCTTTGATCTCATTGTCATCATTTTCAATGGCTTTTAATTCTTTTTTGGTGTCTTCATCAAAATAAGGATTGGTAAGCCATTCCTGATAGGTTTCTTTGTAGTTCATAAATTACTCCTCCTTTAGTTGTTAAAAATGCCTTTGTTTAATTATACCCTAAATGCGACTAAAATACATTATAAATTTGTACATATTTTTCGAGAAAAATCGTTCGAAGCTCTTTTGCCAGGGTAAATTCTTCTAATTTATTGATATAACGGGGGGAAACCCAGTGTTTTTTATGAGACATATACTGATTTGAGATTTTCCAGAACTTCTCCGGGAAGAGCAGGAGGGCGTACAGACAGCGCAGATCCCTTATGGTAAGAGGAAATTCGCGGGTATAACTCCGGATGACAGTTTCACAGCAGGAAAACCGATAATCATTCTTTTCGAGAACTTTTCTCAGAAAGCAGTACAGATCCAGAATCGGATATCCATAGAAAAAATGTTCAAAATGGATCAGTGCGGGACCGCCTTCTGTCATGATTACATTGTGATGGCTGCACGCGCCGTGACACCACCCGTTTTTTGAAGGAGGTGAGCTGCGCAGAAGCTCCAGTGATGTCTCCATCTGTTTCTGATATTCAGGAAAATGTTCCAGAAACCGGTATTCAAAGGTGCCTTTGTTCTTTTTGCCGCGGATAAAGCGGCTGATGCTCTTCATTTCAGAATATTTCTGCTGGTAATGTTTGAAAACAGAGGTATATTTCCGCAGATGATCAGATGAGTAAGAAAGTTCTGCGGATATTTTATGCAGATTTCCCAGAGTGCAGGCAGCCGCCTTAAGGTCTTTTAAGGAGTGGATGTCACATTCAGATCCGGAAAAAGTTTTTCTTAAGGCAAAAGATTCATAGTATTTATCATAGGAAAGGAAACAGCCGCTTTTGTTAATGATGTATTGATCTGTATATGGAAATCCGGCTGACTGCAGGGTTTTCGTCCAGTTAGAAACAGCCAGAAGTCGTTCTTCAGACAGTGATGTTTGTGAAAGGGCATATACTTCACGTCCGGTAAAGCATAAGATTCCGCCGCGTCCTCTTTTCAGACGGTTTACACAAATATCATATTGATCTAATAGCATTTGATATTTTTCGTTCAACATATATCCTCCTCAAAGTTCTACCTCTAATGATATGAAAAAACGAAAAGGAATATGATGATTCCACAGGAAAATAATGGCGCTTGCTCTGACAGAAGGAATACGATATACTGTGAAAATCATAGGAAGGGAGTATGAAATAAATGAAAAGGAAATTACTGGCTGCTGCTGCGCTGACGGCAGGGGTTCTGCTGATCGCAGGCTGCGCAAAAAGGGAGACAGGAAACGGGGTTACAGCCTGGGGAGATGAAAAGGCCTCGGAAGTTCCGGTAACTGAGAGAGTAAGATCAGTACCATCAGATACCGCCGAAGAAAAAAATACTGCTACTGAAAAAGACGAGCAGGAACAGCCGAAGGAAGGAAAGGGGACTTTTGACGGATGGGCGGATTCCGGATCTGTGGAAATAAAAATGCAGGAAGGGGGATATCAGACTTTCTTTGTGGAAGATGACAGCGTAAGGGAAGTTCTGAATCAGAAAGGAGAAGGCAGCGAGATCACATTCACGTATGGAGCAGTGGAGGGGCAGATAAATCGGAAAATAATTAAAATAGAATAAAAATATGTATGAAAGTGCCTTGTCAGTAATGATCTGACAGGGCATTTTTCACACATGCATAAAAACGCATAAATAAATCTAAAAATGCATAAAAACGAATTGACAATGCGAGAGTATGCTGGTATTATGATGATACAAAGTTAAAAAGACGCATAAAACAGCAATAAAACGCGCGTAATATTGCACATTCAGGCAAAGGAGAAAAGTTATGAAACAGTGGATGGATTTATCAGAGAAAGTCATTATTGTAACAGGAGGCAGCCAGGGAATAGGTGAACATGTGGTGCGAACACTTCGTGATAATAATGCGGATGTGGTCATTGCAGATCTGGTAGAAAATGAAAAATTTGTAGGAGATGAAAAAATCAAATTTATAAAATGTAATGTGGCGCAAAAAGACAGCGTAGATAAAATGGTAGCGCAAGTGATGGAAACATATGGAAAGATTGATGGCTTGTTAAATAATGCAGGAGTCAGCCGTCCGAGACTCCTGGTAGACTTTTATGGGGAAAGGACAGAATATGAATTGTCAGAAGAAGACTTTGATTTTATGGTAAGTGTTAATCAGAAGGGCGTTTTTCTGTGTTCCCAAGCGGTGGCAAGACATATGATCCAGGCCAAAAAGGGAGTGATTGTCAATATGTCATCTGAAGCAGGTATGCAGGGTTCAAAAGGACAAAGCTGCTATTCCGGCACGAAAGGAGCGGTTTTATCATATACCATGTCCTGGGCAAAAGAACTGGGACCATATAATATTCGCGTTGTAGGAGTTGCGCCTTCTATTAATGAAAGAACGCCTATGAATAATGATGCGGCTTTTGAGGCACTGGCGTATACCAGAGGCCAGGATCCTGATAATATTTCTTCAGATTATGAAAAGGTGATTCCAATGGGAAGGCCGGGTAAACTGGATGAAGTGGCAGACTTAATATGCTATTTGTTATCCGACCGGGCAAGCTATATTTCAGGAACAACCATTAATATCAGTGGAGCAAAATCTACGAGATAATAGATAAAAGGAAGGAGGAGATACAATATGGAAACACATACAAATGTTCTGGACAAAATACGCAAATTTGGCGGATATATGAGTGGCATGGTAATGCCCAATTTAGGCGCATTTGTAGGCTGGGGTCTGCTGGCAGCGTTGTTTATCCCTGCTGGCTGGATACCGAATGAACGTTTGAATGAGATGGTGTCCCCAATCCTCAACTATTTACTTCCGCTTTTGATTGGATATACAGCAGGTTATAACATTCATGGACAGCGAGGCGGCGTTATAGGAGCTTTCACAACAATGGGAGTAATTGTCGGATCGGATGTAACGATGTTTAGTGGAGCGATGATCATGGGTCCATTGTCCTCATGGCTGCTGAAAAAATTTGATAAGGCTGTCGAGGGAAAAGTAAAACCAGGGTTTGAAATGTTTGTTAATAATTTTAGCCTGGGCATTTTAGGATTTGCATTGGCGATCGCCGGATATTTTGTGATCGGACCTATTGTAAATGCAATTATCGCAGTTTTAACAGCAGGAATTAATTTCCTGATTCAGAAAAGATTAATTCCATTTCTGTCTGTATTTATGTGTCCGGCACAGGTATTGTTTCTGAATAATGCGGTAAATCATGGAATCATATCCCCGATTGCTTATGCGCAGGCTGCGGAGACAGGAAAATCTCTGATGTTTTTACTGGATTCAAACTGTGGACCTTTGCTGGGAACCTTATGCTCAATTGCTCTTTTTGGAAAAGGAAAAGCCAAAGAAACGGCACCGATGGCAATGTTTATCGCAGGAATTGCCGGAATCGGAGAGGTATATTTCCCGTTTGTCCTGGCAAATCCGATAATGATTTTTGCTACAATGGGAGGTCTTGCGACATCTCTCTTTCTGCTGGTTGTGCTTGGAGGCGGGCTGGTAGGAATGCCATCGCCAGGAAGTCTGATTAATATTGCTTTGATGACACCAAAGGATGCGGTGTTTGCCAATATTGTAGCAATTGCGGCAGGATTTTGTGTAGCGCTTCTGATAGGATCCTTTTTGCTAAAGACAATTGGATCACCAGAAGAAGCAGATCTGAGTGTTGCGGGGATTGATCTGGGAGCTGAACATAATGTACCAACGGCAGGAAAAACCGAAGAATCTTCTTCAGGTATTGCTGATACCGGAACTTTAATAAAATATATTGTGGTTGCATGTGATTCAGGAATGGGATCGAGCGCGATGGGGGCTTCGGTACTGAAAAATCGACTGCGAAAAGAAGGATATGGAGATATTGAAGTTGTAAATGCACCAGCCAATCATATTGATCCCAAAGCGGATATGGTAATAACTTTGGAAGGTCTTTTAGAACGGGCAAAAATGAGCGTTGGTAATGAAGGGAAAATATTTTTACCGATTAATAATTTTTTGAAAGAATCAGATTATGATGAGGCATTAAAAATAATTCAACGTCAGAATGAAGGAGAAAATGTAAAGCCGATTCTGACAGAGGATAATATTCAGCTAAGTGCAAAGGTTAAGACTAAGGAGGAAGCGATCCGTCGAGTTGGAGAAATTTTAGTACAAAATGGCTATACAACGCCGGTATATATTGACCATATGCAGGAAAGAGAAAAAAGATTTTCTGTCTATATAGGAAATCATCTTGCGATTCCTCATGGAATAGAATCTTCTGACCAGGAGATTTATACGTCTGGATTAGCAGTGCTGCAGGTGCCGGATGGGGTAGAGTTTGATGGGAATATTGCGTATATAGTAATCGGCATTGCTGGAAAAAATGGAACTCATCTTAATATGTTGAGTAATATCGCATTGATTTGTGCGGATGAGGAAAATATAGAAAAAATGCGGAATGCAGATACCAAAAAAGAAATTATGGATATTTTAAAAAATATCTAGCAGAAACTTTTTCTTTTTCGGTGGATTCGGTATAATTAAATAATAAATGGAATTCGGTGGAAAAGAAAGGTAGATGTATGAAGTTACTGAAAGCAGAAAGACAGGATAAGATACTGGAAATCTTATCTGTAGAAAAAAAGATTATAGCAAGTGAGATGAGCGTACGGCTGGGTGTATCGGAAGATACAATTCGAAGGGATATAAAGGAACTGGATCAAAAGGGGCTGCTGAAAAAAGTTCACAGTGGAGCTGTCCGGATGGGACCTGCAAAAGTAGGATTTTATCAAAGAATGGAACTGGATCTGGATGAAAAGATAAGGCTTGCAAAAAAAGGAATTGAACTGATTGAGCCAAATTCTGTTATTTTGGTGGACGATGGCACGACAAATTATCAGCTGATCAAACAATTAGACAGAAGAATTGCCTGTACGATTATTACAAACAGCATCCCGATTGTGAATTTACTGGAAGATTATCCTAACGTAAATGTTATTACTTTAGGGGGATATTTGTTTAAAGCGTCCATGTCAAATTTAGGATATGAGGCAATGAAACAGCTGGATTCTCTTCATCCGGATTTGTATTTTATGGGAATTTACAGTATAAGTAACGAGGTGGGTGTGACTCATTCGGCAATGGATGAATGTCAGTTGAAACAGAAGATGCTGTCTGTGTCTTTTCAAACAGCGGCGCTGGTAACAAAAGAAAAAATGGGCTCTGTGTCTAATTATGTTGTATGTAAAACCAGCGATATAACTTATCTGATCACAGATTCTGATGAATAGATTCGTACAGGAACAGCAGGTAGGCTCTCTCGGAATGGGAGAAAAGAATGAAAAATGTAGTAATTGTAGGAGCCGGCAGATTAGGAAAAGGATTTGTAGGAGAAACGTTTGACCAGGCTGGATGGAATATAACGTTTCTGGATCAGGATAGGAAAGTAATTGATGCATTGAATCAAAGTGGGGAGTATCGTGTAAAAGTGCATCGAGTGGAAGAAATTCAAAATAGAGTGATTTCTGGTTATCAGGCGTATGTGTGTGATGAGCAGTATGCGTGTATGGGAGCAGTGCTGGAAGCAGATTTGATGGTTCTTCCGCTATATCCGGAAGATTTTGCTGAAGCAGGTCGTTATTTAGCCCCTTGTTTGGAAGAATTTTATAAAATACATCCTGAAAGAAAACTGACGATGATATGCATTACAAATAAGAATTATTTAATTCCGGAAATAGAAAATGGATTTAAAAAATATTTAACCAAGTCTTCCAGAGATTGGTTTGAAAAAAATGTAGCGGTCAGGGATTCTATTATACGAAGAAGCACGGATGCAGCCAGCAATGCTGCCTTGGATGCAGACACGGTGGCTGTGAATTCTTTATTAATTCAAGGACCGGTTTATAATGATTTTCAGGATGTAGAATGGATGGAAGTGATTGATAAAGTAGAAATGCTGAAGGATATTAAGGTGTTTGTAGTAAATGGTCCACACGCATCTTTGGCATTTTTAGGTTATCAAAAAGGGTTGAAAACAATCCCGGAGGCAGAAAATGATCTGCAAATTCGGGAAATTGTATCAGAAGTTACTCAGGAACTGACAGAAGCGGTTATGAAAGAGTATCCGATTACAAAGGAAGAGCTTCATAATTTAACGTATTTTGCTCCGGCAAAAGGTGTCTTGCCAGATTCAATTTATCGGGTAGCATATGATCCGATTCGAAAATTATCAAAAGGAGATCGGCTGACTGGTTCGGCAGAATTATGCTTTAAGCATGGCATTGAATATACTGCCATTGCAAAAGCAATGGCGGCAGGTTTCAAATATTCAGAGCCGAAAGATAAAAACGCAGTAAAATTACAAGAAGATATTGCTTCTATAGGAATTGAAAGAGCTGTCAGTAAATATACCGGATTGGAAAAGAATCATCCGATTGTTCAGCGCGTAATTGAAGAATATATGAAATAGAAAACAGGATAAAGAAGAGTCAGCTTTCGAAAAAAATGACGAAAGCTGATTCTTTTTTTGAAGTTATAATATAAATAGTAATAAAATGATTGCTTTGCTTAAGGAAAAAGTAAGACTTTTTCAGCTTTTCTGTCACAAATCGTTCATCTTTTTTGCGTATAATAAAGAAAAACAAGGATAATGAAAAAAGTCACACTGTTGAAGGTTTGCGATAAAGAGGTGGGAATAATGAGAAAATATTTAACGATTGAAGAAATCAGAAACGCAGAGAAGTTAAAGGCAATGGATCGGGAAGCCGGCATCATAGAGAGCAGCGCGGGAGCGCCAAGACACAGCGCAGGTCAGAAGATTCTTGCAGGTGCGGCGGTAGCAGCTGCAGTCTGGGCTGCGGTTGCTTTCCGTAAAAGAAACAGGCCCCAATAATCTCATAAATATAATATACGAAACAAGGCCGGATGTCTGTTGATCAGACGTCCGGCCTTGTGAATGATTAAGAAAAATAAGAAGATTTTAGTAGTCTTTTACATCAAGCTTGAAATATTTCTGAGGATGCGCGCAGACCGGACATTCTTTTGGAGCTTCTTTTCCATAATGGACATGTCCGCAGTTGGTGCAGATCCATGCAACTTCAACATCTCTCTTATAAACGATATCATCCTCCAGGTTGGCAGTTAACTTCTGATAACGTTCGTCATGATGCTTTTCAATATCGGCAACCATTTCGAAAAGGTTTGCGATCTCATCGAATCCTTCTTCTCTTGCTTCTTTAGCGAAGGTCGGGTACATTTCTGTCCATTCAAAGTTTTCACCGCTGGCAGCATCCTTCAGATTTTCAGGTGTAGATGGAACGCTGCCGCCATGGAGCAGTTTAAACCAGATTTTTGCGTGTTCTTTTTCGTTCAAAGCGGTTTCTGCAAAGATATTGGCAAACTGTACATATCCATCGCTTTTTGCCTTGCTGGAGTAGAAATCATATTTTGTACGGGCCTGAGATTCGCCGGCAAAAGCGGCCATTAAATTTGCTTCTGTTTTCGTTCCTTTTAATTCTGGCATAATCATTAACCTCCTAAATAAAAATAATAACTGTTACTATTATTGTAATACAATTCTAGAAAAAGTCAAGCTGGTTTTGTAAGAAGCTTCTTACCATATTATAAACCATATTGGAAAAATAATACACGAAAAAGCTGTGCATTCTGGCAGGAAAGAGGGTGTGACAGTACAGGTGCAGTTATGCTATAATAGAAAGCGTCTTATTTTTCTGGAAACTGCATAGAATAATCAAAAAGCAGGAAAGAAAACCATGAAAAAACTGATATGCATAATGGGGGTTCTGATTCTGACAGTCACAGGCTGTCAAAAACAGCAAAATGAAAGTCAGAGAGAAGATGTACAGTATGCAGTATGCAGACAAAGTGTGCTGCCGAAAGAACTGAAACAGATCATCAAAGAGGAGAAAAAAGAGGCGTGTCATTTTACGTATTCTACTCAGGATTACACTTATTATGTTGTTGGATATGGCAGACAGAAAGGAAAGGGATATCAGATCAAAGTGAAGAGTTTTCAGATGGATGAGAGCCATATTTATATTGATACAACTTTGATCGGTGTAACGAAAGAGCACCAGAAAGAAGGGACGTCGTATCCGTATCTGGTACTGAAAAGCCAGTACTATGAAAAAGACGCTGTTTTCCGTTAAAAATAATAAAAAGTTTAGAATAGTTTTATTGATTTATAAAATAAGAAAACATATAATGGTGCTTATGAATCGAAGGAGGAACTAATTTGAAGGATCAACAGAATAACAAAAATAAAAAAGACGATGAAAACAAGAAAAAGACTGCGAAGATGCTTGGCATCTTTCTTGTGATTTCAATTCTTGGAACGTTCTTCTTTAACCAGGTATTATCGAAATGGCAGAATGGGACAGAAACAACCATTACTTATGATAAATTTATCGAGATGCTGGATGATAATGAAGTGAAAAGTGTTGAAGTCACAGACAATCAGCTGAAAGTGACGCCGAAGAATTCTGAAAACCCGATTCAGAAGACGACATATATCGTAGAAAGAATCAGTGGGGATTATCAGCTGGTAGAACGGCTGTCCAACAGTAAGAATGTAGAATTTTATCAGGAACCGGATGATCCGATGAGCACATTCTGGACAATCCTGCTGAACCTGATTCCTACAATTCTTATTTTTGGCTTCCTTGTCCTGATGATGCGAAGAAGCAGCGGCATGATGGGAGTAGGAAAATCCAATGCCAAAGTATATGTAGAAAAGAAGACAGGAGTTACATTTGCGGATGTAGCCGGACAGAATGAGGCAAAGGAAACACTGACAGAGATGGTTGACTTCCTGCATAATCCGGGGAAATATACGCAGATCGGAGCAAAACTGCCGAAAGGAGCGCTTCTTGTGGGCCCTCCTGGAACAGGTAAGACTCTGCTGGCAAAGGCGGTCGCTGGAGAGGCGAATGTACCGTTCTTCTCTTTGTCAGGGTCTGACTTTGTAGAAATGTTTGTTGGTGTAGGAGCTTCCCGAGTAAGAGATCTGTTTAAACAGGCACAGCAGATGGCTCCGTGTATTATTTTTATTGATGAGATCGATGCGATTGGTAAGAGCCGTGACAATGGAATCCACGGCGGAGGAAACGATGAACGGGAACAGACGCTGAATGCGCTTCTGGCAGAGATGGACGGATTTGATACTTCTAAGGGAATCATTATCCTTGCGGCAACCAACCGTCCGGAAGTGCTGGATAAAGCACTGCTTCGTCCGGGACGTTTTGACCGGCGCGTAATCGTAGAGCGTCCGGACTTAAAAGGAAGGATTGAGACTCTGAAAGTTCACGCGAAAGACGTTAAGATGGATGAAACGGTCGATTTTGAAGAGATTGCGCTGGCAACTTCCGGAGCTGTGGGATCTGATCTGGCGAATATGATCAATGAGGCGGCCCTGGGAGCGGTAAAAGCCGGAAGAAAGGCAGTTTCCCAGCAGGATCTGTTTGAGGCGGTCGAGGTAGTCATTGCCGGAAAAGAAAAGAAAGACCGAATTTTAGGCGATGAAGAGAAACAGATCGTCGCGTATCATGAAGTAGGACATGCACTCGTAATGGCGCTTCAGAAAGAGTCCGAACCGGTGCAGAAGATTACGATCGTTCCTCGTACTATGGGAGCGCTTGGTTATACCATGCAGCGTCCGGAAGAGGAAAAATATCTGAATTCCAAAGATGAGATGCTGGCAGATCTGGTTGCATTTTTCGGCGGCCGTGCCGCAGAGGAAGTGAAATTTAATTCCATTACCACAGGCGCATCTAATGATATTGAACGGGCAACTTCCATTGCAAGGGCAATGGTAACCCAGTATGGTATGTCTGACGAGTTTGGACTGATCGGTCTGGAGTCAATTACCAATCGGTATCTGGATGGCAGAGCGGTTATGAACTGCGCGGAGTCTACGGCGGCAAAAGTCGATGAAGTTGTTATGAAGATATTGAAAGAGACTTATCAGAAAGCCCTGGCTTATATCCGGGATAATATGGATATTCTGGATGAAGCGGCTCAGTTCCTGATTAAGAAGGAAACAATCACAGGAAAAGAGTTTATGGAAATTTTTAATAAATATAAGAAGCCGGAGGAGGATACTTCCCAGGAGCTGCCGCAGGAAGCAGAAAAACCTGAAGAAAAGACCGGGGAGGAACAGGCGGAGCCGGAAACAGCAGATGTGCCGGAGGATTCAAAACAGCCGGAAGAGGCACAGGAATCCGGGGAAGCGGAAGAATCTGAGCAGTCAGAGGATGAGACGGCGAAGAGTATGGAAACATCCGGCAGCTCATTTCAGACTGGATATGCGCCTTGGGTTGAAGATGACGGCGAAGACGAATAAGAACAGCAAATAAATCGAAAATCTGTAAAGAAGGATTTCTATGTTGGAATCCTTCTTTTTTGTGCGAAAAATCAAAAAAATTCTTGATTTATCTGTTTTGAAAACGAAAAAATTTCGGATTTCATTCGAAAAACTTTCTGATTATTTTTGAAACACAGAAATTATATGTTAAAATTGCACAGAAACTAGCATGAATTTGTAAAACAAAGACAACAAATCTGTGAAATAGTAATAAAAATCTGTAAAACAGACACAAAATGATTGACTCAAAAGTTAAATTGTATTAAAATAAAGACACAAACAAAGAGATGTGCTGCAGCAATCTTTAGTAACTAAGGTGTTATGAAAAAAGGAGATAAATCTATGAAAGCAATTGTAAGATATGGGCAGGAATTCGGCGGATATACGATGAAGGATGTGCCGGAGCCAACATGCGGACCGGAAGATATTATCGTTAAAATCAAAGCAGCAGCTATCTGCGGTGCAGATATGAAACATTGGAGAGTTGATAATGGATCTGATGAGTTCAACTCAATCCGTGGACATGAATTTGCTGGTGAGATTGTTGAAGTTGGTGAAAAGGTAACAGACTGGAAAGTAGGACAGAGAGTTGTATCTGATAACAGCGCACATGTATGTGGAGTATGCCCGGCGTGTGAACAGGGAGATTTCCTTTGCTGCGAAGAGAAAGTAAATCTTGGTCTTGACAACAACACATGGGGCGGCGGATTTTCAAAATTATGTAAGATTCCTGGAGAAATCCTTCGAATCCATAAACATGCAATCTGGGAAATCCCTGACAACGTAAAATATGAAGAAGCAGCTGTACTTGATCCGATTTGTAATGCATATAAAGCAGTTGCTCAGCAGGCTCATCTGCTTCCAGGACAGGATGTCGTTGTATTTGGTACAGGTCCATTAGGATTATTCTCAGTTCAGATCGCAAAGATCATGGGAGCGGTTAACATTGTCATGGTAGGTCTTGACGATGATGTAGCAACACGTTTCCCAGTTGCATTAGAAGTTGGCGCAACACATGTTGTAAACGGATCTAAAGAAGATGTTGTAGCAAGATGTACAGAGATCTGCGGAAGAGACAACTTAGGACTGGTAATTGAATGTTCTGGTGCAAACATCGCATTAAAACAGGCAATTGAAATGACAAGACCAAACGCTGAAATCGTTCGTGTTGGTATGGGATTCAAACCATTAGAGTTCTCTATCAATGACATTACTTCATGGAATAAGAGCATCATTGGTCATATGGCATATGATTCTACTTCCTGGAGAAATGCAATTCGTTTGCTGGCATCTGGACAGATCAAGGTTCAGCCGATGATTACACACAGATTAGGTCTTTCTGAATACGAAAAAGGATTTGATGCCATGGCTTCTAAAGAAGCAATCAAGGTTATCTTCCACTATGATTTTGATGATTAATCATTAATACAAAGGAGACAGTATGGAAAGAAAATTAATGATCGCACCGTCTATGGGATGCTGTGACCTGTTTGATATGGAACGGCAGGTTCGCATCATTGATGAAAATTCTGATTTTCTTCATATGGATATTAAAGACGGTGTTTATGTGCCAAGTTTTGGAATTGGTCCGGAATTTCTGGAAGCGCTGAAAGATAAGGTAAAAACTCCGATGGATGCGCATCTGATGATCAAACATCCGCAGAAATATCTGGAAGTATTTGCAAAAGCAGGAGCGGCATACATAACCCCGCATACAGATTGTATTGAGGGTGATGCCTTTGTTACATTAAATAAAATTAAATCTCTGGGATGCAAGGCAGGAATTGCTTTAAATCCGTCTGTTCCGTTGACTACAATTGAATACTATCTGCCGCTCCTTGATAAGGTTACGGTTATGATCGTGGACGCAGGTATTTCAGGGCAGAAAGTAATTGAGCAGACATTTGATAAGATTCGTGATCTTGTAAAGATCCGTGAAGAAAAGGGACTGAACTTCCTGATCGAAGCGGACGGCTCTATGAACAAGGATGTATATCGTCCATTGTATGAGGCAGGAGCTGACATGGTAGTTCTTGGACCTCCGGCATTATGGAACAAAGCAGAGGATTTTGAGGAAGCCTGGAACATCATGGAAAATGAATTAAAAGAGGCATTGGAATAGCGAAAAACAACAGCTAAGAAAAGAGGAAAAACTATGAGTAATAATAATACTGGACGTGTCAGTGTTGGAGCAAGACTCGATCGTCTTCCAAACTCCAGCTGGCATATCAAAATGTGGCTGGTATCAGCCTTCGCATTGCTGGTATGCTGGTCTAACGGTATCAGTGGTGCGGTACAGAACATTCTTTTGAATGAGATACATTGGTTAGAGCCGGGATCTACTCTTCTGGCTATGTGGGGAACTACATATACAGTTGGTCAGCTGTTCGGAGCATTAGTTGGAGGTCCGATCGGTGATAAGATTGGCCGTAAGAAGAGTATTCTTTTATATGAAGCAATTCATATCGTTGCAATGATCGGTGGCATGGTTTCACCAAACGTTTATGTCCTTTATATCTTCAGGCTTGTACAGGGATTTGGACTGGGTGCTTTGCTGGTCGTATTGTTTGCGGCATTTACAGAGTATGTACCAGGAAGAAACCGTGGTGTATGGTCAAGTCGAAACTCTTTCATCGGAAACTGGGCTCATCCGATCTGCAACGGTATTGCATTTGTAATCGGTACAACAGGTGTGAGCATGGCAATGAACTGGAGAATCCAGTATGCGGTTCCATCCATTCTTTCCATTATTGCTTGTATCTTTATCATCAAGAAATATCCGGAATCTCCTAGATGGCTGGAAGCTCAGGGAAGAACGGAAGAAGCAGATGCAATTCTTGATCAGGTAGAGAAAGAGATCGAAGCATCTACAGGAAAACCACTTCCTCCAGTAGAAGAAGTAGAAACAAAAGCGGTACAGAACCTTCCATATTCTGCATTGTTTAAAGGAAAACTGTTAAGAAGAACGATTGTAGGATCTCTTGTACTGGTTGGTATGAATACAATTCAGTATACATTGATGACATGGATGCCTTCTCTGTTAGCATCCCTTGGATATGATACATCCAGCTCACAGTTCATGACAATGTTCGGATTGTTTGGAGCTCCGTTTGGAATTTTCCTTGCATCCTTATATATGGATAAAGTGCCGCGAAGAGTTTTAGGTGTTGTTCTTCTGCTTGCCATGGCGGTTCTGGGAGTTATCACAGGACAGCAGACAACAATGACTGCGCTGATTGTAACTACTTTCTTATTGAACACAATTATTTATATGTATGTATGCTATGCTTCTGCTGTATATGTACCGGAAATGTGGCCAACATCCGCAAAATTATCCGGATCCGGATTCTGTAACGCAGTGGGACGTTTAAGCAATATCTTCTTCCCATTCCTTGTAACTGCTGTTGCAGCAAGTTCATGGGGAAGCACAGGAGTGTTCGTATTAATTTCAGCAGTTGCAGTTATCCTTGCAATCTGTGTAGGACTCTTCGGTATTGAGACACGAGGAGAATCTGTTGAAGACATTGGTAATGTAGATTAAGTCATATCGCAAAAACGGAAAGGAAGTAGATAAAATGAAGAATACCGAAGCGATTTTGGTAACTCCAAAGAAATTTGAAATCCAGGAGTGCCCGGTTCCAGAACCGAAAGATCATGAAATTCTGATGAAAGTTGAATATGTTGGAATGTGTGGATCAGATATCCACGGATTTGAGTTTGGACCATTTATCCCTCCAAAAGATCCAAATCAGAAAATCGGTCTGGGACATGAGGTAGCTGGTGAAGTTGTAAAAGTCGGAGCGAAAGTTACAAAATTTAAACCGGGAGATAAAGTGCTGATTGAGCCAGGTGTACCGGATGATTCTTGTGAATACTGCCGTACCGGACGTTACAACATCTGCCCTGACGTAGATTTCATGGCAACACAGCCAAACTACAAAGGAGCATTATGTGAATATATGACGCATCCGGAAGAATGGACTTATCATGTTCCGGAAGGAATGTCCACAATGGAAGCCGCTCTGGTAGAGCCTGCAGCTGTTGGTATGCACGCAGCAATCTTAGGAGAAGCAAGACTTGGAAAGAGCATTGTGATTCTGGGAGCAGGAACCATCGGACTTATGGTGCTTCAGGCATGCAAGAGTCTTGGAGCAACTGATATTACGGTTGTAGACGTAATGCAGAAACGACTGGATCTGGCAATGAAACTGGGAGCTGCAAGAGTCATCAACGGAAAAGAACAGGATACAGTAGAAGTACTTCGTTCTGAAGAAATGTATGGAGACCATGGAGTAGAATTAGTATTCGAATGTGCCGGATCTGAATTTACAGCAAAACAGGCAGTTCAGATCGTAGCTCGTGGTGGAAAGATTATGATGGTTGGAACTCAGTCCGGTCCGGTACCGATTGACTTCTTAAAGATCAATCGTGAAGTTACGATCCAGACATCATTCCGTTACTGCAATAACTATCCACAGACGATTGAAGCAATCGCAACAGGTAAATTTAATGTTAAAGACATGGTAACACATATCTATGATTATAAAGATGTTCAGCAGGCATTCGAAGATGCAATTGATCCGGTGAAGAAAGCTGACATGGTAAAAGGTGTTATTAAGGTAGCTGAGTAAACAGGAGAATAAGGAGAAAAAATATGATTGCAGATATTAGATTTTGGGAACAGAAAGCAAGTGAAGGACATTATGCAATCCCGCATTTTAACGTATGGAATGCAGAAATGTTAATGGGAGTTATCGATGCGGCAGAAGAACTCCGTGCACCGATCATCATCTCTTTTGGTACAGGATTCGTTGGAAATACTTCTTTTGAAGATTTCTGCTATATGATGGAATCCATGGCTAAGAAAGCAACTGTACCGGTTATTTTACACTGGGATCACGGCCGCAACTGGACAATTCTGAAAAATGCGGCAGATCACTGCATGAATTCTGTTATGCGTGACGCTTCTGCTCTGCCATTTGAAGAAAATATTGCCGAAGTAAAACGCTGTGTTGATTATTTCCACAGATACAATATCCCGGTTGAAGCAGAACTTGGACATGTAGGAAATGAAACAGTATATGAAGAAGCGCTGGCTGAGTATGCTTATACTGATCCGGCACAGGCAAAAGAATTCGTAGAGCGTACAGGCTGTGATTCTCTTGCTGTAGCAGTTGGCAACGTACATGGTGTTTATACTGCAGAACCAAAAATCAGATTTGATATTATTGAAGAAGTAAAGAAAGAAGTCAGTGTACCGCTTGTTCTTCATGGAGCATCTGGTATCGGTGATGAAGATATCAAAAAGGCAATTCATTGTGGTATTGCTAAGATCAATATCCATACAGAGCTTTGCCAGGCTGCTATGGAAGCAATCAATGCTCATAAAGATGAACCGTTCCTGGCTCTTGAGCGTGAAGTGCGCAAAGCAGTAAAAGAACGTGCAATGTACAAGATCAAATTATTTGGTGATGATGGAAGGGCTGATGAATAAGTGGAAAAGAAATTAGATGTAATCTGCCTTGGTGCAGCGATTGTAGATATTCCACTTCAGCCAGTATCCAGAGATATCTTTGATATTGAATCCTATCCTGTCGACCGTATTGCAATGACGGTCGGCGGGGATGCTATGAACGAGGCGACGATCATCAGCCGCCTCGGTCATAAGACAGGCATCATCAGCTGCGTTGGAGACGATGCGGCAGGAAACTTTATTCTGGAATCCTGTGCGAAGGATCACATTGAGAATCAAAGTGGATCCGAACATTGATACTTCTATGAATGTGGGATTGGTAACAGCAGATGGTGAAAGAACATTTGTTACAAACAGAAATGGCAGCTTGTGGAAGACAAATATTGAACATGTAGATTTTGACAAGATGAGACAGGCAAAGATCTTATCTCTGGCAAGTATTTTCAATAATCCGCTGCTGGATGGAAAAACGCTGGTTAAGATTTTTAAGGAAGCGAAAAAAGCAGGCATGACCATATGCGCAGATATGATCAAGCCTCGGCTTGGTGAGACTCTGGATGATATCCGGGAAGCATTAAGTTATGTAGATTATTTCTTCCCTAACTTTGAGGAAGCGTGTCTGATGACAGGAGAGACAGAAGAAGAAAAAGTAGCAGACGTATTATACGGATGCGGCGTAAAGAACGTGATCATGAAGATTGGCAAGAGAGGATGCTATATCCGAAATGCCGATGGAGCAATGATTGTTCCTGCAGCGAAGGGAATTACCGCCATCGACACGATTGGAGCAGGAGACAATTTCGCTTCTGGATTCATCACAGGACTTCTGGATGGAAAAGATCTGAAGGAATGCGGAATTTACGCAAACTGTACAGCTGCTGTTTCCGTACAGTATGTAGGTGCGACAACTGGTGTTAAGAACAAGCAGATGGTAGAAGATATGCTTGCAAAATATCGTGAAGATTACAAATAGCAACGAAACATAATTCGAGAAAGGAATGCCGAAATGAAAACAATGAAATTAGGAAAAACAGGAATTGATATTTCAAGAATCGGTCTTGGTACCTGGTCTATTGGCGGAGGTTCTGCCTGGGGTGGAGACCATGAACTTCAGACGGTTGTAGATACAATCAGGGAAGCTCCGAAACTGGGCGTAAACTTAATTGATACAGCACCGGGATACAATTTTGGAAACAGCGAAAAAATCCTTGGAAAAGCATTGGAAGGCATGAACCGTGAAGATGTTGTCATCATTACAAAATGTGGTGTTACATGGGATCAGGAAATGAAAGGTGACATGTTCAATGTTGTAAACGGAATCCAGTTATACAAAAACTTAAACAGCGCATCTGTAAAGAAAGAGATCGAAGCATCTTTAGAGCGTCTGGGAACAGATTATGTTGATGTTTACATGACACACTGGCAGGCCATCGAAGGATCTGAATATTATGTTCCGATCAGAGAGACAATGGATGTGTTAAATGATTTAAAAGCACAGGGCAAGATTAAAGCAATCGGTGCTGCAAACGTAGATATCCATCATATTGAAGAGTATCTGAAATGGGGAGATCTGGACATTGTTCAGGCTAAATATTCTATCCTGGACCGCGGAATTGAAAATGATATTATTCCATGCTGCCGTGAAAACGGAGTGACAATTCAGGCATATTCACCATTGGAGATGGGTCTTTTATCTGGAACAATGCCAAGAGATTACAAACCAGTTGGAGCTCAGATTCCAAAGAAATGGTTCCAGCCGGATAATATGCAGGCTGCTATGGACATGATGGATCAGTGGAAACCATTATGCGAAAAATACAACTGCACAATCGCAAACCTGGCATTAGGATGGATCCTTGCACAGGGTGAATTCCTGAACTTATTAAGTGGTTCTACTACAACAGCAGAAATCGAAGAAAATGTTAAATCTGCAGAACTTGAATTAGAAGCAGATGATGTTGCTTACATGCGTGAATTAGCAGAATCCATTGACAAATAAAACACGATAAAGAAAGAGGCAGACCGATTAAAAGAGAAAAGAAAATTTACAAGGCATGTGAAACGCTCTTGACAGTATGTTCACAATGTAAAAAAGATGAAAAAATCTTAATTGTGACGGATGAACCGTCGATGGAAGTGGCCATGGCATTGTGGGATGCGGCTGAAGATTTTCCAAACCGCACACTTACCATGATGGATCCAAGAAAGATGCACGGTGAAGAACCTACAGATCTGGTAGCTGCGGCGATGCAGCAGGCTGATGTAATCTTCCGGGTGACAAAAATGTCGCTGACTCATACAATGGCAAGAAAGAAAGCCTGTCAGGCAGGCGCACGAGACTTGAATTGCTGTGATTATACAATGTCTATGCTGGAATCAGGCGGACTTTATACGGATTTTGAGGCTAACAGAAAGTTTGTAGACCAGATTGCAAAAGGTTTTGAAAACGGGAGTGAATGCCGTATCATATCCGACAAGGGAACGGATTACACTGCAAGCATCAAGGGCCACAAGGTTTCGCCTCAATATGGGATGAGTACCCGCAAAGGTGAGTTTTCTTCGCCGCCTGATATCGAGTGCGCAACAGGAGCTATACCCTTTACGGCCAACGGGACGATCGTTGTGGATGGAAGCATAACCCATCCGGAAATAGGAGTCCTTAAGGAACCTATTACGTTGGAGATAAAGGACAGCATCGTGCAGGAGATCAAAGGCGGAAAAGAGGCAGAGAAATTCCGAAAAGTTCTGGAGGAATTTCATGATCCCCGAGTCTACCAGGTAGGGGAAATCGGAGTAGGACTCAATCCCGATGCGAGCCTGTGCGGCCGGATGCTGGAAGACGAAGGCTGCTATGGGTATGTGCATGTGGCCCTTGGTAACAATGATACAAATTTACAGGATTGTCCGTTTCACATTGATATGATGTTTCAGTCACCTACGATCTTCGTAGATGAAAAAGTCATTCTGGACAAAGGAAATGTCGTGTTTGACTAAAATAAAATAAAACAGGAAGAGGCTCCTTTGGCATATCAGCCGGTATGATTCCGGAGGAGCCCCGTCCATTGGAGTAAATTTTCCTTGTTTTGGGTATTTCTCATTGAAATTTAGTCTCTGGGGTGTACAAAAAATGCGGAGGAGAAAAGTTATGGTCAATGATGTAAAGAAAAGAATAATAGAAAAAATCAGGCATAATCGCATTTCTACGGAAGAAATCGCCGATATCATGGGAAAGAAAGGCCTTTTTGAAAATGCTTTCCCGGTAAACAGAGGTCATTTTGCCGTAGGAAATATTAAATGGATTTATGCTTATAATGAATCAAACTGGAGTATTCATGAGCAGGCAAGAGACATTGAGAGAGGCGATATTGTACTGATTGAAGCATTTAACTGCGGAGAGAGGGCTACAATTGGTGAACTGGTTACAAAATTCATGCTCCTTCATCAGAGAGCAGAAGCAGTCATAAGCAATGCCAAATTAAGGGATGGCAGCGGACTGATCAAACATAATTATCCGGTATGGTGTAAAGGAATTACTCCGATCGGATGTTTTAACGTAAAAATTGACGAACCTTTAGATCCGGAAATTTACCGGACACACAAAGAAATGTATGACGGAAATATTGCCGTATGTGATGATTCCGGCGTCGTCATCATTCCAAAAGAACTGCACAACGAAGAATTTCTGGGAAAACTGGACTTTATAGCAGAACAGGAAGATATATGGTTTGAGTGCCTGGATGGCAGGAACTGGGATACTTATGATATCGTCTGTCTGAAAAAATATAAAGATGAAAAGGAACCCGGAAAATGATGAATCAATATATTTCAAAAATGGAAGGCTCTGCGTCCATGCGGTCGATGCAGATGGCGGCGGAGCTGAAAAGAAAAGGAGTTCCGGTCATTGACCTGGCAGGAGGAGAGCCAGATTTTGACACGCCTCTTAAGATCAGGGAACGAGCAAAACAGGCTCTGGACGCGGGACATACTCATTATGCGGTAGGCAGGGGAATTTATCCTCTGAGAGAGGCAATCTCGAAACAGCTTCAGGAAAAAAACGGAATTTATGTGGGCCCGGATCAGATTATTGTAACACCGGGAGGAAAATTTGGAATTTATCTGGCACTTACTTCAATCCTGAATCCTGGAGATGAAGTGCTTGTATTTGCTCCTTACTGGGTGTCATATGTGCCAATCATTAAAGCCTGCGGAGGAGTTCCGGTTATTGTACCGCTGACGGACAAGAATGATTACAAAATTGAACGAAAAATTGTGGAAGACAAGATTACTGACCGAACGAAAATGCTGATTATCAATTATCCTAATAATCCTACAGGAAGAATTCTGCATCAGGAAGAAGCTGAGATCCTAAGGGATATAATCTTGGAATATAATCTTTATGCGGTAGCAGATGAGATTTATGACGAGATTGTATTTGATGGGAAGAGAAATATCAGTCTGGCATCGTTTCCGGAAATCAAAGATGCTGTTGTTACTGTAAACGGATTTTCAAAATGTGCTGCAATGACAGGATGGAGAATCGGTTATACAGCAGCCAGTCAGGAAATCACAGACGTTATGTATCGTTTGTTTGAACATTCGATTACCGGCGTTAGTACATTTATCCAGGAAGCAGCTCTGGAAGTATTTGAATGTGAGACAGAACTGGAAGAAATGAGAAAGACTTATGAGGAGCGCCGGAACTATATGGTAACAGAAATCAATAAGATACCGGGTCTTTCCTGTAAGTGTCCGGAAGGAGCATTTTATCTCTGGATCAAGGTGGATACGGATCTTACCTCAGAACAGGTCTGTGAAAAGTTTCTGGAAGAAGGAAATCTGGTATGTGTTCCCAGTGATTCTTATGGTGAAACAAAAGCGGTATACGTGCGCTGCAGTTTTGCCAATGATATGAAAATCCTCCGAAAAGCAGTTGAAAAGTTTGCAAATATCATTTTGAAATAAAAAATTTATATAATCCTGTGTTATAATTTAAACATCATTAAGATTAGTTACAGGATAACAAAACAAACTTTAGGACTGCATAGCCTGGCAGGCAGAACGGAGGAACTGATGAAAAATCGTTTAGAGAAAATTCGGGAAAAAATCAGCATTGAAAAAAAGGTGACCGTATCCGAGCTGAGTAAACTGTATAAAGTAACAGAAGAGACAATACGCAGAGACTTGGATAAACTGGAAGCCGAAGGATTTCTTACCAGATCATTTGGAGGCGCAGTGTTGAATAACACCTCTCAGAAAGAAAATATTCAGTTTTATAAGAGAGCCGCTATGAATCAGGAGGAGAAAAAAAGAATCGCTTCCCTGGTTAGTGACATTTTAAGCAAAAAGCGAGCGATTGCAACGGATGCCAGTACAACGGTAATGGAGGCAATCAAGCCGTTAAAAAGCAAGGAAATGATCATATTAAGCGCCTCGACAGAGATTTTTACCCAGCTGAGTGATACCAGCGTCAGGATCATATCGACGGGAGGAACGTTTAATTACAAAACATTATCTCTCCAGGGATCCGTAGCAAAGAATACTGTGAAGCGCTACCATGTGGATATGACGCTGATCAGCTGCAAAGGGCTGGATCTCGAGCTTGGAGTAACGGATACCAGTGAAAATGAGGCAGAGGTAAAAAAATGTATGATAGAGCAGGCAAAGGAAGTCGCACTGCTTGCAGATCATACAAAGTTTGGAAGGACAGCGTTTGCTCATCTGGCAAATCTGGAAGATCTGGATTATCTGGTGACTGACAGAAAACCAGATGATGAGTGGATAGAAATCTGTAAGAAAAAAGGAATAACGCTAATCTATTAGATAGATATAAATTCAATAAAAAGTTAACTTTCGTTAACTTCCTCCATAATAAAATGTGAAATTGTTCGTAAGTGGGCAATTTCATATTTTTTTTATGGAAAAGAATTTTGTTAATCAGGACTCTTTTTTGTTGACAAGGTTTTGAGAACAGGGGATAATAAAAAAAATTACAATTAGAAGAAAGCGAGGAAATATCAATGAAAAAACTATTGGTCTGGCTTATTGGAGCTTTGATGGCGGTATCACTGACCGCCTGTTCAGGAGGGAAACAGAATGCGTCTTCTGAAGCGGCAAAAACAACGAAGGAAGCCGCCGAGACAGCTTCAAAGAATGATAATAAAGAAGAGACCTGCAGCGTGGAAGTGACGTGCGCAAATCTTCTGGATCATAAGGATGATCTGGAATCTAATTACGAGATTCCATCGAAGGGAAAGATCTACAGCGGGAATGTAGAAGTGAAAGACGATGAGACAGCAATGTCTGTGCTGGAGAAGTCCGGTGTTAAGATTGACAAGAAAGATGGATACATTCAGGGAATCGATGGATTGTACGCAGGTGACTGTGGTGATTACAGCGGCTGGATGTATAAAGTCAATGGCAAAGTTCCGGACGTCGGAGCCGATGAATACAAGGTGAGCAAAGGCGACAAAGTCCAGTGGTATTATGTCTGTGATGAAGAGGATTTCTAAATGAAGACTGTTTTAAGCCGCCTGCATCCTGCTTCGGCATTTGTCTATCTGGCGGGAATCCTGATCATGGCGGCTTTGAACCGTCATCCATGGATGACATGCACCCAGCTTTTATGTCTTGGGGGAATTTATCTTTACTATGAAAGACGCCCTGGAAAGATACTTCCTTTTATAGGAATCATTCTTTTATCGGCGGTATTAAACGGGGTGTTCGTACAGAGGGGGAACACCGCAGCCGTGACTGCTGCAGGCAGGACAGTCACGGCGGAAGCCCTGCTTTATGGAGGGAATGCGGGAATTCTTCTTGTGAACGTCCTGTTTTTATTTTCTCTTTGGAACCGCTGTTTCAGACAAGAACACTGGGTGTATCTGTTTGGCTCTGCATTTCCCAAACTGGGAGTGATCCTTTCCATGGCAATGAATCTGATTCCGAAGTATCGGAAGCAGGCGGAGAAATTTTCCAATGTAAGAAAAGAATTATATAAGGAATCAGCTGTTCGAAGAGCGGCGGCGGTCTGCTCCATGGAACTTACATGGGCGTTTGAGTCTTCCATGGATCAGCTGGATTCCATGAATGCCAGAGGATATGGAACCGTCAAAAGAAGTCATTTCCATTTGTTTCAGTTTGGAAAACGGGACGGATGTTTTATGGCAGCAGCAGTTCTTCTGTTTTTGATCAATCTGTATGGTTTTTGGAAATTCTATGCTCATTTCTATTTCTATCCGGAAGTCCGATGGGGCGGATTTGATTTGAAGGATTTTTGCTTTGTCTTGTGTATGGGGATTCAGATATTGCTTCCATTGCTGTTTTGGGAAGGAGGAAAGAAATTATGTATCAGATAAAACATCTGTCGTTTCAGTATGCCATGGCAGAGAAGGAGGCTCTCAGGGATATTTCCATGGAAATTGAAGAAGGAACCCTGACTCTGCTGACCGGCCCCAGCGGAAGCGGAAAATCAACGCTGCTCCGTCATTTGAAAAAAGAGCTGATGCCGGCCGGCAGGAGAAGCGGCAGTATCTGGTACAAGGGAACAGACTTGAAACAGCTGGAGCCGGAGCGTTCCGCCGCTGAAATCGGCTATTTGTTTCAAAATCCTTCTCATCAGATGGTGATGGATACGGTATGGCATGAAATTGCCTTTGGACTTGAGAACCTGGGGACGCCTTACGGACAGATGAAACGCACAGTGGCGGAGATTGTAAATTACTGCAATCTGCAGAGGATTTATGACAGGCCGGTCTGTGATCTGTCAGGAGGGGAAAAACAGCTGGTAAATCTTGCGGCTCTGGCAGCCATGCATCCGAAGGTTCTGCTTCTGGATGAACCTGCGGCATGGCTGGATCCGGCGGGGAAAAAAAGCTTTTTGGCAATGGTGGAAATGCTGCAGAAGGAATTTCAGATGACCATCGTCATGGCGTCTCATGACCTGGAAGATATCATGGAGAAAGCAGACCAGTGTATTTTTCTGAAAGACGGACAGATTCTGGCAGAAGGAACTCCTGTTCATGCGGCAGAGAAACTGTGGGAACAGGGGAAAGATATGGAGGCATTTTTGCCGCAGACCATTCGTCTGTCAAAAAGAATAAAAGGAACGCCTGATTTTTCCATGGCGTCCCTGCGCCGGACGATGCAAAAGGTGCCGTATGAAATTATTTACAGGAAGGAATGTAAAGTTTCCGGGGATCTCGTTTTAAAGGTCCGGGGAATGTATGCAGGCTGTCAGGAACGGGAAATCCTGAAAAATTTTTCAATGGATTTGAGACAGGGTGAGTTCCTTGCGGTTCTGGGCGCCAATGGAAGCGGAAAAACAACGCTTTTGAAATGCATTTCCGGCCAGATGAAACGGTCGGGCAAAGTACGGATGAAAGGCAGATGTGCCGTTCTTCCCCAGGAGGCGGAACTGCTTTTTGCAAAGGATCGTTTAGAAGATGATCTGAAGGAAAATATGAGAGAAGAGCCCTGTCAGCTGGAGGAGTATATTGATCTTTTTGGTCTGCGGGAACAGCTGGGAAGACATCCTTATGATTTGAGCGGAGGTCAGCAGCAGATGGCGGCGCTGATCAAAGTTCTGATGGCAGATCCGGATATTCTGATGCTGGATGAGCCTACAAAAGGTATGGACCGATTTCATAAAATGAAACTGGGACGGATCCTGAAGATCCTGTGCAGCCGGGGAAAGTCGATATTGTGTGTGACTCATGATATGGAGTTTGCCGCAGCGTTTGCTGACCGGGTCGGAATGATGTTTGACGGGAAACTGGAGGGGATGGAAAGACCGCGGGATTTCTTTACAGGAAATTACTTTTATACAACGATGGTGGCGAAAATTACGAGAGATATGCCGAAGCCGGCCGTGCTGCCGGAGGAGGTGAGATACCTGTGAGTATTCCGATTGTTCTGCTGGCGGCAGTATCATGTATTCCATACTATTATAAATATGAGAAGAAAAAACCTCAGACAAGAGAACATGTGGTGCTGGCAGTTATGACTGCGCTGACGGTCATATCCAGGATGATTTTTGCTCCGGTTCCGGGATTCAAGCCGGTGGCGGCGATGGTGATGATCTGCGGCATGGCATTTGGAAGGGAATCCGGTTTTCTCTGCGGATCTCTGTCAGCTTTTGTATCGAATTTCTTTTTCGGGCAGGGGCCATGGACGCCGTTTCAGATGATTGCGTGGGGAAGCATCGGATGGTTTTCCGGCATGTTAAATCGAACGGGACAGATGGAAAAGAGAAGGATACGGACAGCGGTATTTGGAATCCTTGCAGGAATCTGGTATTCTTTGGTCATGAATCTGTGGGTTGTGATCGGAGCGGGAGAGGGCCTTGAATGGATCCGGTATGGAGCGGTTTTTATCACCTCTCTTCCGGTGACTGCCGAGTACTGTGTCTCTAATGTTCTCTTTTTATGGATTCTGGTTCCAGGTTTCATGAAACGGCTGAACCGGGTAAAATATAAATACGGATTTTTTGAGTTTTAAGAAATGAAGGCAGGAGTGATTAGATGAAGATATCAGAAATATTGAAAAAAAAGGCGACCATTTCTTTTGAAGTGTTTCCGCCTAAAAATAAGGATGGGGATATTTCCTCTATTTATCATACCATAGAGAGACTGGCGGATCTGTCACCGGATTTTATCAGTGTTACATATGGAGCCGGAGGATCCAGCAAGGGAAAAACTGTAGAAATTGCAAAAATGATCAAAGACCGCTATGGAATTGAATCTGTTGCGCATTTAAGCTGCATCACATCTACCAGGGAAGATATTCTGAAAGAATGTGAGAGTCTGAAGGAAGCAGGGATTGATAATATCCTGGCGCTGAGAGGAGATTATCCAAGCGGTGATCAGGCATTTGACGCAGATGCCATGGAGTTTCACTATGCCAGTGAACTGGACTATTTTATCAGAGAACATTTTCCGGGGCAGTTTTGTCTGTCCGGAGCCTGTTATCCGGAAACACATCAGGAAGCGGATGGATTTAAAAATGATCTGCAGGCGCTGAAAAAGAAGGTAGATGCAGGAGCAGAATATCTGGTATGTCAGATTTTCTTTGATAATAAATATTATTACCGTCTGGTCCGTGAAGCGAGAAAGATTGGAATCCAGGTTCCGATTCTTGCGGGAATCATGCCAATTACCAATGCAAAATCCCTGATTCGTATGACAAGGATGTGCGGATGTTCCATTCCGTATCAGCTGTCTACCATGATTGAAGCTCATTATGATAATCCTGCGGTTATGCAGGAGATCGGAATTAATTATGCGGCGCAGCAGATGATCGATCTGATTACAAACGGGGTGGACGGCATTCATATTTATACAATGAACCGTCCGGAGATCGCAGAAAGCATTTTCCGAAATATTCCAAATGTACTGAAGGAACTGAATCATCATGATTAAGAAGGCAGCACTTAGATATCTGGGATATGGAAGCCAAAAGGCATCACAGCAGGTGGAAATCCTTTTGGATGAGTGCATTGAAGAAATAAAACAGACGGCTCAGCCGAAAGCAGCGGCGGCGCTGTTTCATCTGGATCATGAGCCTCTCTGTATCCATGAGACCGGGGATCTGATTCCGGGGAAACAGATGGAAGAACTCCTGGCAGACTGTGAAAAGTGTCTGCTGACGGGCGGGACCCTGGGGACGGCCATGGAACGAAAGATCAAGATGTATGAGAAGGTCAATATGACGAAGGCTGTGGTCATGGATGCCGCGGCAAGCGCTTATCTGGAAGTGTTCTGTGATGAATACGAAGAAAATCTCGGATTTCCGGACCGGACATACCGCGCCTGCCCGGGATATGGGGATTTTCCTATAGAGTTTAATAAAAAAATTGCAAAGATCCTGGATGTATCAAAAAAATTAGGGATTTCAATGACAGAATCAGGTCTTATGATTCCTCAAAAGTCAATGCTGGGAGTCGTGGGGATTGGCAATACCGGCCGGAAAAAGAACTGCAGGGACTGCGTAAGAGAAAAAGACTGCCCTTTTAGAAAGCGAGGAGAAAGATGCTACGAGATAGAATAGGAAAAGAGCTGCTGATATTTGACGGAGCCATGGGAACCCAGCTTCAGAAGGCTGGACTGGGCGCAGGTGACATCCCGGAAGAACTGAACATAGAACAGCCGGAACTTTTGAAGAAGATTCATAAAAGTTATCTGGAAGCCGGGGCTGATTTTGTTACGACCAATACCTTTGGATGTAATTGCCTGAAGATGGCAGAAGCGAAATATGAGGCAGAAGAGATGCTGCAGGCAGCAGTAAAGAATGCGAAAGAGGCAAGAAGAGAAGCAGGACGGGAGCAGGATGCTTATATTGCGCTGGATATCGGGCCTATCGGCCAGCTTCTGGAGCCTATGGGAACGCTGACTTTTGATGAGGCTTATGAAATTATTAAAAAGCAGATCATGGCAGTAAAAGACCAGGTGGATGTCGTGCTGTTTGAAACTATGAGTGACCTGTATGAAGTGAAGGCAGGAGTCCTTGCGGTAAAGGAAAATACAGATCTTCCGGTTTTTGTAACAATGACATTTGAAGAAAATGGCCGAACCTTATCAGGAAATGATCCAGAGACTTTTGTAAACGTGGCAGAAGGTCTGGGGGTGGATGCGCTGGGCGTCAATTGTTCTCTCGGTCCAAAGGAATTGAAACCGATCATCAGCCGCATTTTAAATGAGGCGTCAGTGCCGGTAATCCTGCAGCCAAATGCAGGACTTCCGTGCCTGGAACATGGAGAGACACATTATCATGTGACGCCGGAAGAATATGTGGAAGAGATGAAGGGTTATATGGAAGAAGGAGCTGCCATAGCAGGGGGATGCTGTGGAACTACACCGGAGTTTATCCGTCAGCTGGCTCAGGCGGCGCCGAAAATGACAGCGCCAAGAGCAGTGAAGAAAAAGACAAAAACATCCGGTCCGACTCAGACGGTTGTCTTTGGGGACAAGGTGATCGTCTGTGGTGAGAGATTAAATCCTACCGGAAAAAAGAAAATGAAACAGGCGCTTTTGGACGAACGGTATGAGGAGCTGGTTGTGGAAGCCATCCGTCAGGAAGAAGCAGGAGCCCAGGTGCTGGATGTTAATGTAGGGCTTCCGGGAATTGACGAGCCGGAAACCATGAAAAAGGTGATAAAGATGCTTCAGGAAGTTGTGACAGTTCCTCTCCAGATTGACAGTTCCAGCCCGGAAGCAATCGAAAAGGCCTGCAGATACTACAATGGAAAACCGATCATCAATTCAGTTAACGGAAAAGATGAGGTTATGGACGCTGTGTTCCCGATCGTGCGAAAATATGGCGGGGTTGTGATCGGGCTGACGCTGGATGAAGGAATCCCGCTGAAGGCAGAAGAACGGTTTGAAATTGCCAAAAAGATCATAAAGAAAGCGGAAGAATACGGAATCGGAAAAGAAGATATCATCATTGACTGTCTGACACTGACAGCATCTGCTCAGCAGAAAGAAGTGAAAGAAACGCTGCGCGCCATGAAAATGGTGAAGGAGCTGGGAGTTCATACGGTGCTTGGTGTTTCCAATGTCTCTTTTGGTCTTCCAAACCGCCCGCTTCTGAACCGGACATTTTTGACTTTGGCCATGGAAGCAGGTCTGGATCTTCCGATCATCAATCCGCTGGACAAAGAATTGATGGGAACCATAGATGCTTTTCATGTGCTTTTTTACAAAGATATAGACAGCCAGATTTATATCCGGAATCAGTCCAGGGAGACGATAAAGAAAGAACCATCAGAAAAAACGTCTTTTGGGCTGAGAGATGTGATCATGCACGGGCTGAAAGATGAAGTGGAGGCAGCAGTGAGGGAAAAGCTGTCCCAGAAAGAACCTCTTGCTGTGATCAATGAGGAAATCATACCGGCTCTGGATGACGTAGGAAAAGATTATGAAACGGGAAAGATCTTCCTGCCTCAGCTGATTCAGTCAGCGGAAACGACAAAGATGGCTTTTGAAATCATAAAGGGATCGTTCGCTTTGAAAGAAGGGGAAGAAAAAGGACCGGTTCTTATGGCAACGGTAGAAGGAGACATCCATGATATAGGGAAGAATATCGTAAAAGTCGTCCTGGAAAGTTATGGATACCGGGTGATCGATCTCGGAAAAGATGTGAAGATTGAAGACGTGGTGGAAGCAAACAGGAAGTATCATCCAAAGGCCATCGGATTAAGCGCGCTTATGACAACGACAGTGGCGTCTATGGAAAGAACCATTCAGGCACTGCGGGCAGACGGATGCCAGGTTCCGGTCTGGGTTGGAGGAGCGGTTCTGACAGCTGATATCGCACAGGATATCGGTGCGGATTATTATACGGAGGACGCTATGGCATCTGTTAATCTGCTGGAAAAGATTCTGAAATAGAAAGATTTGCAAAGCTGTATAAATTTGACAAAAGATGGGCAAAATGATAAAATTATATTTAAACTATGTGGATCGTGTATACAATCTGCATATGGAATGAGGTGAATTTCATGACACAATTAGACCTGCAACGAGTTCGTCAGTCAATTAATCAGCAAATCGGAAACAGAATTAAAATCAGCGCAAACCGGGGGCGGCACAAGTTTGAAACTGCCCAGGGAATCATAAGAGAAACCTATCCCAACATTTTTCTGGTGGAGATCGAAGATGAATCCGGAAAGGATCAGAATAAGACCGTAAGCTTCAGTTATCAGGATGTGATCACGAAAGATGTACGGATGATACTGCTGGAAAATTAATTGAATGATGAAGGCATAGAAACCTCTCTGTCTGAATATATTGGTATATACAGACAGGGAGGAATTTTTATGGAATTTAATAAGAAAGATTTTTATGGAATTGCATCGAAAGACAGGAAACGGGTACAGATCACCATAGATCAGGACTGCAATGTTCCGGATACCAAACCGGATGTGGAAAAGATGATACAGACAAAGGGGATTGTGCAGGTTCAGGAAACTGAAATGATGGTAGACCGGATCCGGATGAAAGGAGAATTGAAGTTTCAGGGACTTTATGGCACCAGTGATCCGCGCACATTTCTGGAATCACTGGAATATTCTCTCCCGTTTGAGGAGTACATACATATTGACGGAGTCATACCGGCAGATTATGTAAAAGTAAGATATACGATTGATGATATTAACACGGTCCTGATTAATTCCAGGAAATTGAGCATTCGTGTGCTTCTGACGTTTATTCTTCAGGTGAATGAGGAGATGAAAGAAGAAGCTATCGTAGATATTTATGACGAAGATGTTTCTACCCGGAAAAAAGAAATTCAGGTAACGGATCTGATTGTGAATAAAAAAGACATTGCAAGGCTGAAGGAAGAACTGGTTCTTCCGGCGAATAAAGCCAATCTTTATGAAATTCTCTGGAGTCAGATCGATATGGAAAATCTTCAGGGAAAAATCGGAGATCATGTCATTGAAATTCAGGGGACAATGCACGTATTTCTGCTGTACCTCGGAGAAGATGACCAGATGCCGGTGCAGTATGCCAGATGGGAAGTGCCGGTTGCGACAGAGATGGAATGTTATGAATGTGCTCCGGGCATGGTAGGAAGGATCGGGCTTACACTGGGAAGCCAGCAGCTGGAAGTCCGGCCGGATGCAGATGGAGAAGAACGGGTAATCTCGGTAGACGCGACACTGGACTGTGATATTAAGATTTATGAAGATCAGACTCTTTCCTATGTAGATGACGGTTATACAATGCGGGCAAAGCTCATTCCAGAATACAAGATCTTTGATTTTGAAACATTGATCGGAAAAAATCAGGCAATCATGAAAACGGTAAAAAATTTCCCAATCAAACAGGAACCGGGAAAGCTGCTCCAGGTGCTGACAGTCAAGGGAAGCTGCAGTGTGGATGATGTGGAAGTGACAGAGCAGGGATTAAAGGCAGAAGGAGTCTGGATGGCAGACGTTCTGTACCTTTCAACGGATGATCAGATGCCGGTCATGAGTGATTCTTATATGGAGCCGTTTTCATTTTTTATCGAGGCAAAGGGGCTGACAGGAGAAGATGATTATCAGCTGGATGTCCGGCTGGATCAGATGACAGCAGTTCCGACAGAAGGAAATGAAATCGAGATCAAGGCTGCGGTGGTGTTTGATTTTATCTCTTTCCGAAAGAAAAAGCAGAGAGTTATGACAGATATTAAGGAAGAGCCCCTGGATTATGACGCCATTCAGAAAATACCCGGAATCGTAGGGTATATTGTCAAAGAGGGCGACAGTCTCTGGTCCATTGCAAAAAATTATTTTACTACAGTGGAGAGCATTCAGGAGCAAAACGGAGGAGTGGAAGAGGTAAATCCCGGGGATCGTCTGCTGATCGTGAAAGAAATGGGAAATCAATAGAGCGGACAGAGGAAAAGGCAAGAAATAAAGATTGCATTTTTTTTAGAACAATATTATAATACTTTGTATACATGATATAAAAAAGTTGCAGATCAAATATGCGGAAGGAGCACATTATGGATCGTATCGTTCTAAAATCGTTCGGGAAAATCAATCTTGGTTTGGATGTCGTCAGAAGGCGGACGGATGGATATCATGAAGTTCGTATGATCATGCAGACCGTCGGCCTTTGTGATACGCTGACGATGAGAAAAACAAAGGGAGAAAAGATTTCTATGAAGTGTGATCTTTCTTTCCTGCCCACAGATCGGAAAAACTTGGTATATCAGGCCATCGAACTTATGAAAGAGAGATATCATATTTCCTCCGGCGTAGCAGTTGATTTGAAGAAAAGGATCCCGGTAGCGGCAGGCATGGCAGGGGGAAGTTCCAACTGCGCTGCGGCGATTAAAGGAATGAGCCAGCTGTTCGGACTGGATCTTTCCATAGAAGAAATGTGCGAGATCGGAGTTTCACTGGGAGCGGACGTTCCATACTGCATCTGGGGAAAGACGGCTCTTGCGGAGGGAATCGGAGAGAAACTGACGAGGCTTTCTCCGATGCCGGACTGCTGGATCCTGATCGCGAAACCGGGGATCAGTGTGTCTACCGCGTTCGCGTATAAGAATTTGAAGCTGGATCAGCTGGAAAAACATCCGGATATTGATGGAATGATAAGAGACCTGGAGAATCAGGATCTGGATGGGATCTGCAGCAAACTGGAAAATGTCCTGGAGACTGTGACGATTCCGAAGCATCCGGTTATTCGTGATCTGAAGGAACATTTACTGGAACACGGAGCAGAGGGGGCGCTCATGAGCGGAAGCGGGCCGACGGTTTTTGGAATTTATAAAGAGAAACATACGGCACGCAGAGCGCTGGAATCTCTGAGAGGAATACAGGATGTCAAGCAGGCTTATGTGGTCAGACCAGTATAACAATAGAGGAAGCAGGAGGAAGAAACGATGAGTGATAAATTAAAAGTAAATATGAATGAATACCTGCCTCTTAGAGATGTGGTATTTAATACGCTGCGCCAGGCAATCATAACCGGTGAATTCGCTCCGGGAGAACGTCTGATGGAAATTGCCCTGGCAAACCGTCTGGGAGTCAGCCGGACGCCAGTCAGAGAAGCCATCAGAAAACTGGAACTGGAAGGCCTGGTTGTGATGATTCCAAGAAAAGGCGCAGAGGTTGCCAAGATTACGGAAAAAGATCTGAGGGATGTCCTGGAAGTCAGAAGTTCTTTGGAGGAACTTGCCGCAGAACTTGCCGCAGAACGTATGAATGATGAAGTGAAAGAAAAGCTTGAGAAAGCGCTCAAAGAATTTGAGGAAGCCATTGAGTCAGATGACAATGCCGCCATTGCGGACAGTGACGTAGACTTTCATGATGTGATCTTTGAGGCGACCGGCAATGCAAGACTGATCCAGATTATCAATAATCTGAGAGAACAGATGTATCGCTATCGTTTGGAATATGTAAAAGATACAGAATATCACACGGTGCTTCTCAATGAACATCGGGAACTGGCGAAAGCAATGGTTGAAGGCAGAAAAGAAGATGCCAGAAAGATTATGAAGAGGCATATCGATAATCAGGAAATGACGGTGATCCGCAACATAAAAGAAGAAAATTAAAAGAAGAGTGGTCGTTTCCCTCCCGGACTGACAGTTGTGCTGTCATCCGGGAGGGATTTTTTCTGCATAAAATGAGGCGCCTTTTTCCATAATAACAGATAACAGGAAAAAGAAAGAGGCGGTTATTATGGATCGGTTTCATGGCAGAGATCATAAATTAATAGGAAAGATATCAGAAAATCTGCAGGAAAACATCATTTATGTCAGGGAAGTCTTAAAAGACTGCAGTGATCTGATCCAAAAGGAATTTCATATTGGAAAAGAAAAAGAGACAAGAGTCTACCTGGTCTACATGGACGGTCTGGTCAATGTAGATATGATTCAGGAATCTATTGTAAAACCTTTGCTGCTGGAAGAGACAAAAAAGGAAAAAGCCAATTTTGACTGGGGGATTATAGAAAGCGCTGACCGGAAATGGATTTCAGAAATGGAAGATGCGGTGACTGGCGTTCTGTCAGGCAATACGGTGCTGTTTATTGACGGAATGGATCAGGCAGTGACTATATCAACAAGATTTTTTCCAAACCGGGGAGTGCAGACTGCAGATCAGGAAGCAGCGATGATCGGCCCCAAAGACAGTTTTAATGAAACACTTAGGATCAACACAGCGCTGGTCAGAAGAAGAATCCGTGACACCAGACTCAAAGTCGTCCAGAAACAGGTAGGCACAAGGAGCAGGACGGATTATGCTTTAATGTATATTGAAGATCTTGCTCCGGAAGCGGTAGTGCGCCAGATTCAGGATGAAATCGATGAAATTTGTGTGGACGGAGTGTTTGACAGCGGGATGCTGGAACAGTTTCTGGAGAAGAAATACAGGACTCTTTTCCCTATGTATCAGCTGACGCAGCGTCCGGATAAAACGGCCAGTGGATTAATGGAAGGAAGAGTGGCTGTCATTGTGGATAATTCTCCCATGGCGATGCTGCTTCCGGTAACGGCGAATGTTTTCTTCCAGGCAAGCGATGACTATTACAATCGCTGGGAGACAGCGACTTTTGCGAGGATCCTGAGGTATCTTTCGGCGTTTCTTGCAGTGGGGCTGCCGGGATTTTACGTGGCGATCGCAGGATTTCATCCGGAAATCCTGCCGACTCCGTTTCTGCTGGCGCTGGTGTCTGCCAGGGAAGGAGTGCCTTTTCCGGTAGTGGTGGAAGTTATATTAATGGAACTGGCGTTTGAACTGCTGCGGGAGGCGGGAATCCGTTTGCCGGGACAGCTGGGAGGAACCATCGGAGTGGTAGGAGGGCTGATCGTGGGACAGGCTGCTGTAGAAGCGCATCTGGTCAGCACAATTGTGGTAATTGTCGTAGCACTGACGGCAATCGCATCTTTTTCAATTCCAAATGAAATTTTTACCGGAGCTTTCCGGCTGCTGAAGTTTTTCCTGATCTTTATGTGCGCTGTATGGGGACTTTATGGATTTTTCCTGGGATTTCTGGCGGTATTTCTTCATCTTTTTCAGCTGGAAAGCTATGGAGTTCCATATATGTATCCGACGACAGCCAAGGGGGACGGAAAAGTATGGGCATTTCAGGATTATGTAATGCGCGCGCCCTTCTGCCACATGAAGCTGCGGCCGGAATTTACCCGGAAAGGGGCAAGAAGAAGACAGAAGGAGGATGAAAATGGACGGTAACGGTCAGTGGATCACGGCGAGACAGGGCAACAGGATTTTCATCCTGGAGATATTTTCAGCAGCGGCGCTTTTCCTGCCTCAGACGGCGCTGAGAGGAAACAGCCGCAGCGCAGTCCTTTCAGTGGCAGCGGTCTGGATTCTGGCATGGATTTATGTGCTGATGGCTTCCAGGACAGCAAAGGGAATCCCCATGGAAAGAGTCCTGGGAACCTATCGGTGGGCTGCTATTTTATATTATCTGCGGTTCTGGATCAATGCAGCGTTTTTTTACGGATATATCATATCCATGGCGGAGACTTATATGCTGAGACAGAAGCAGAGTTTTATCGTAGGGCTTCCTTTGCTGGTTCTGGCATATTACATGAATCGCAGAGGGCTGAAAAGCCGTGCCAGGGTTATGGAAGGAATCTTCTGGTTTGTGCTTCTTCCGGTTCTTGCGGTGCTGCTGTTAAGCGCCGGGGATCTGGCATTTTCAGAAATTTGGATTACTTCCTTTCAGTGGAAAGAGTTCGCCCGGGGCAGCCTGCTTCTGCTGGCTTTGCTGCATCCTATTGAACTGGTGTGGTTTTACCGCGGAAGTATAAAGGAAGGAGGAATGAAAGCAGGATCTTTCCTTTCTGTAGGATTGTTGTTTCTTGGAATTTTCTGTGCGGTTTTGGGATCCCTTGGACGAAAACTGACTATGATGGATCCTAATCCGGTCATGTCCATGGCACAGGGAGTGGCAATTCCCGGCGGGATCATGGCAAGGCTCGATATTTTCCTGATTGCTTTCTGGATTGTCGGAGTTTTCTGCGTTTTCAGCGGATATCTGTTTTATGGAAATGAGGGGCTTTGTCAGGCTTTTCAAACCAGAGGCAGGATCGCAGGAAATATCCTGTCTTATGGAGGATTGTTCTTGGGAACCAATCTGCTGCTTGACCACTGGGATATCATATGGGAGCATTTTAATCTGTTCCTGTATGGAAATCTGGCAGCCGGGCTTCTGCTGCCGGTCATCTTATTTTTAATGGCAAGAAGGAGGAAAACGGATGCGCAGAAACAGTAAATGGCTCGTTTGTCTGCTGCTTTGTCTGCTGACAGCCGTTATGGGAGGCTGCGGAGACAGGAAGGATATTGAAGACAGCAGTTATATTCTTGCCATGGGATTTGAAAAGATCAACGATAAATATCTTGTGCGTTATTCTTATGGAGATTTTGACGGTGAGAAAAGCAATTCAGGAACTAAAGTACCATCCAGATCCATAACATTTCTGGCGGATTCCTTTGCGGATGCGAACAAAAAATGGGGGCAGTATCAGAGGAAAAAGCTGAACTTCGGACATTTAAAAGTTGTCATTTTTGGAAATGGGGAAAAAGATCCTGCGGTTATCCGGGAACTGCTTTCTCATCCTCAGATCGCGAAATCTGTTTTTGTTCTGGAAACGGAAAAAACCCTGAGGGAAGTGTTTGCGGCAGAAGAAAAAATACCTGTCTCATTTGGAGAGTATATGGTGGAAGCAGTGGAAAATTCGGAAAAAATATCCAGTCCGAAAAAATTTACTCTGGGAAGAGTTTACATGGAAGATGAGAAACAATGAATTGTTTATAGTTGTTTAGAATTTGTTTAGAAATTTTTATTTCTTATATATTGTATCAAAGCGGGAATTTGATATACTAAAAACATAGTTTTTCATATATTTTAATCCTCTCTTTTCATTTGATAGAAAAAATCCTGCCGGGAGCGGCAGGATTTTTTTATATCACAGAAAAACGGATTCCTGTGATATAATAAAAAAGAAAGATATGAAAGAGAGGAAAAGTTTTATGCCGAAGAAACTGATACTTTACCTGTACAAATTCAGACGTTCCGTAAAAGAGGCATTCCCTGTAATCTTATTTTTTTTGCTTTCTTTTGCTTTGGTATATGGAATCTTCGGCTTTCAGTACGTGATGCTGGTTTCCGTGATCACGGTTTTTTTTAAAGTAAGATATAAACGCAGCAACAATACATGGAAGAGATATATCCGTCTGGTTGTCGTCGGCAGTCTGCTGATTCTGCTGGCTTACTTAAGTTCCAGGAATCTGGCGGCGTGCATCCTGCTGAATATCTGTGTTCCGTTTGTGCTTGTTTTTACGCAGAGTTCGCAGTTTAATCCAAAGGGATATTTTACCTATGCAATGATCTTTGCTTTTACCAGTCTGATTCCGCCGGCGGATCTTCAAGGGCTGGGAAAAGAAATGCTGGCGTTCTGGATGTGTGTGCTGATTCTGGCATCTGCCATCACGGTTTTTCGATGGTTTGGATCCAAGCCGGCCCCATCTTCCCAGACGGCGTCCGGAACTTTTGTGGAATTATCAGAGCTGATTCTGCTGCTGGCGCAGACGGAAAGACAGAAGGAGCTGGAAGAGCGATTCTGGCGTCTGGCACATGATTTTCAGCAGATGTCGTATCATAAAAATTTTTTTTCGGTACAGACCAGAGAAAACCAGCTGTATGATATGGTTTCGGCCCTGATTCAGAGATTTTCCTATCTGGTGTCCGATCAGGAATGGAGAAAAGAAATGGATCAGAGACATGTGGTAGTGCTGACTCAGATTTCATTGTTCCTGAAGGAAACAGCAGCCAGCCGCGGAATTGCAGCAAGAGAACGTCAGGCAGCAGCAGCCCAGAAACTTCTGGATCGCATGAATGTGCCGGAAGGAAGGATTCGTGTTTTCTGCAGAAGCCTTCTTCATATGATGACATTAATCTTGAACGCTTATAAGACAGTACCCCGGGAAAAGAAACTGGCCAGGAAAATTGACTGGGGGGAATTAATGTATCAGTTTCGATTCCGATGCACTCTGGAATCTTTTGAGATGAGGTTTGCCATGCGGCTTTCCATTGTTATGACCATCAGCTGTACGGTCAGTTATCTTCTGCCGGTTACGCATGCCTACTGGATCCCGCTGAATGCATTCCTCCTTCTTCAGCCAAGTTTCGAGGAGAGCAGCTACCGCATGAAAACCCGCCCGATCGGAACAGTGATCGGATGCGGGGTGGAATTTCTCGTGCATCCGCTGCTGCCGGGGCTTGCGGGGCAGCTGGTGTTTGCTCTCCTGATGATCTCACTGATGTACTGTGCGGTTCCGGGAACCTGGTATCATCCGATTTTTTCCACCTGCTATGCACTGACCCTTGCTGCAATGATGATGAATGAGACGACAGCGATTACTCTGCGTCTGATTTATCTGGGAGCGGCGGTTCTGATCGTATTCATAGGGAACCGGTTTTTCTTTCCGATGCGAAAGGATGTTCAGTTCCGGTATAATTACAAAGCATTGTTCCGGCTTCATAACAATTACTGGAATATTATCCGCCGTGGGATGTTTCGGCTGACACGGCTGTCTGTTTCCGGAGAGATTCTGACATATTTTCATATGCTGTATGAAGAGTGTGAAGCGTATCTGCACAGTCATAAAGAAATGCCAAAGAGGAAGGAACTAAGAAACGTGATGCTGATCTTGTGGCATATGTTTTCGGAACTGGAGCAGATGCATTATCTTGTGAGAACCAAACATCTTCAGAGAGAAGAAAAAGAGGCGCTGATCCGGGTGATCTGCGCAGTGCAGGAAGATCTGTATCCGATCATTTCGTATGAAAACATCGTTTCCCTGAGAAAGGAACTGCCGGAACAGGAGAGAGAGATCGGCTATGTGCTGACGGCATATTTAAAACATGCGGAGCTGCTCCTGAATTACAGAGACTGCATTCCATTTTAAAGGAAAGAGAAGAGAGGGAAGCCCCCCTCTTTTTTCTGTCATGCAAATATGGTAGAATATGAAGCATCCGGACAGCGGACCGGAAGAAAAGAGAAAAAGAGACGTAAAACAAAGGAGATCTGCGGTGTTTGATATTCAGGAAGAATTAAAGAAACTCCCGGCAAAGCCAGGGGTTTATTTAATGCACAATAAGAAAGATGAAATCATATATGTGGGAAAAGCAGTCAAACTGTGCAACCGGGTGCGCCAGTATTTTCAGGACAGCCGGAATCTTTCGGTAAAGATACAGCATATGGTCCAGAACGTAGCTTATTTCGAATACATTATTACGGATTCAGAACTGGAGGCCCTTGTACTGGAAAGCAATTTGATCAAGGAGCACAGGCCGAAGTATAATACGATGCTGAAGGATGATAAAAATTATCCTTACATCAAAGTAACGACCAATGAAGAATATCCAAGAATCCTGCTGGCCAGGAAAATGAAACAGGACGGATGTAAATATTACGGACCTTATACCAGCTCGGGGGCAGTCAATGACATCATCGAGCTGCTGCGCAAGATTTTCCGGATCCGTACCTGCAGCCGAAGGCTTCCAAGAGATATCGGGAAAGACCGGCCGTGTCTGTATTACCAGATCAAACAGTGCAATGCTCCGTGCCAGGGTTATATATCCAAAGAAGCATATGGAGAACAGATTGGACAGGCCATAGATTTTCTGAACGGAAATTATAAAGAAGTGGAAAAAGAATTGAAAAGAAAGATGGAGCAGGCATCAGCCCAGCTGGAATTTGAACAGGCAATGGAATACCGGGATCTGATCCGCAGCATAGAAAAGATCATGGACCGGCAGAAGATCAACACGCAGGGATTCGAGGACAGGGACATGATCGCCATGGCAAAGGATGATAAAGACGCGGTGGTTTCCATTTTCTTTGTACGGCAGGGAAAGCTTTTGGGCAGAGAGCATTTTCATATGGAGCTGAATGAAGAGACAGGTAATTCGGAGATCCTGGGAGCGTTTGTCAAGCAGTTTTATGCCGGAACGCCGTATTATCCAGGTGAGATATTTCTCGAATACCCGATCGATGATATGGACATTATAGAGAAGTGGCTGGGGAAACGCCGAGGCGCAAGAGTGCATCTTAAGGTGCCGAAGCGGGGGTCAAAACACCGGATGGTGGAAATGGCCAGAGAGAATGCTCAAAATGTTCTGAGGATGGACCGGGATAAATTAAAAAGAGAAGAAAAAAGAACCATTGGAGCCGTTCATGAGATCGAAAGACTGCTGGGAATTTCCGGACTTGACCGGATGGAAGCGTTTGATATTTCCAATATCAGCGGTTTTCAGACGGTGGCGTCCATGGTGGTTTTTGAAAAAGGAAAAGCCCGCAGGCAGGATTACAGAAAATTCCGCCTTCGCACAGTGGAGGGACCGGATGATTACGCCAGCATGGAAGAGGTGCTGACCAGGAGATTTCTTCACGGGAAAAAAGAACTGGAAGAACTGCGTCAGGAAGGAAAAGATACAGATCTGGGCAGCTTTACGAAGTTTCCGAACCTGCTGCTGATGGATGGAGGAAAAGGACAGGTCAATGTGGCGGAGAAAGTGCTTGAAAAGCTGGATCTTCATATACCGGTCTGCGGTATGGTGAAAGATGACAATCACCGGACCAGGGGCCTGTATTACCAGAATGAGGAAATCATGTTTCCAAAAAACAGCGAAGCCTTCCTGCTGGTTACCAGGATTCAGGATGAGGCTCATCGGTTTGCCATAGAATACCACCGCTCGCTCCGGGCAAAAGGGCAGGTGCATTCAGTGCTGGATGATATCAAGGGAGTGGGTCCTAAGAGAAGGAAGGCATTGATGAAATATTTTAAGAATATTGGGGAGATCAGGGAAGCAACCCAGGAAGAACTTCTCAAGGTGCCGGGAATGAACCGGAGTACAGCAGAGAAAATATACTGCTTTTTCCATTCTTCTAAAGTGTAAAATATGATAAAATAAACATAATTATATCTGGAAAGTAAGGAGGGATCTATCGATATGAATAAAGAACATAAAGTTTCTGTATACGACATGACAAAACAACTGAACCTGAAGGAAGTCATTCCGGAAATCAATACCCGTGAGATTTTTATCACACAGGCAGAGATCAATCGTCCGGCACTTCAGCTGGCAGGTTTTTTTGAGCATTTTTCGAACAAACGCATACAGATCATAGGAAATGTGGAATACCTGTATCTGCAGGAGATCCGCAAAGATGACGCAGCAGAAGGAATTATCTTTGAACGGCTTTTCAGCGCCGGGATTCCATGTCTTGTCTTTTGCAACAATCTGGAACCGAATAACCGCATGACCTATATTGCAAAGAAATATAACGTGCCGATCCTCATATCCAGAGAGACGACTTCTGAGTTTATGGCAGAGGTAATCCGGTGGCTGGGCGTGGAACTTGCGCCAAGCATTTCCATCCATGGTGTGCTGGTAGATGTTTTCGGTGAAGGAATCCTGATCACGGGTGAGAGCGGAATCGGAAAGAGTGAGGCAGCGCTGGAGCTGATCAAGCGCGGACACCGTCTGGTATCAGACGATGTTGTTGAGATCAAGCGGGTCAGCAAAGAAACGCTTGTCGGATCTTCTCCGGAAGTTACAAGATTTTTTATAGAATTAAGGGGAATTGGAATTATTGACGTCAGAAAACTGTTTGGAGTCGAAAGCGTGAGAATGACCCAGAATATTGATCTGGTCATTCAGCTGGAAGACTGGAACAAAGAGACAGATTATGACCGGCTCGGTCTGGAAGAAAAATATGTGGAATATCTTGGAAACAAGGTAGTGGCTCATTCACTTCCGATCCGTCCGGGAAGAAACCTGGCCATTATTGTGGAAACCGCTGCGATCAATCACAGACAGAAGAAGATGGGATATAATGCAGCGGAAGAATTATATAAACGTGTCACAGGACAGATCAGGGAGGGAGAAAAATAATGAAAAAGATCTATGGAATTGATGTTGGAGGAACGACAGTAAAGCTGGGGCTGTTTTCTGAAGACGGCACACTGATGGAAAAATGGGAGATTCCGACAAGAACGGAAGAGAACGGAAAGTATATCCTTCAGGATATTGGAAATGCGGTGAAAGAAAATGCGGCAAAGAACAATATTTCAAAGGAAGAGCTGGCCGGAGCCGGAGTCGGAGTGCCGGGAGCTGTGCTTGAATTTACGAAAGTAAATGAATGTGTGAACCTGGGATGGGGAAGCGTAAATGTAGGAGAAGAATTGTCTGAAATGATCGGATGTCCGGTAAAAGTCAGCAATGACGCAAATGTAGCCGCGCTGGGAGAACTCTGGACAGGAGCCGCGGCGGATTACAAAAGTGCGGTCATGGTAACCCTGGGAACCGGCGTCGGAGGAGGAATCATTATTGACGGACATATCGTAGATGGAAGCCGCGGATACGGCGGAGAGATTGGACATATGACAGTGGATCCGGCAGATGACAGAGTGTGCAACTGCGGAAAGACCGGATGCCTGGAATTATACGCATCTGCGACCGGAATTGTATATGAGACAAAGAAAGCGCTGGAAAAAAGTGATGCAGATACGGCACTGCGCAGCATGGAAAATATTACGGCCAAAGACATTTTTGATCTTGCAAAAGAAGGAGACGCTTTTGCGGCAGAGCAGGTAGACAAACTGGGGCAGAAGCTGGCACTGGCATTGGGAAATATCGCGCTGATGGTAGATCCTGAAGTATTTGTTATCGGAGGAGGCGTATCTAAGGCCGGGCAGATCCTTCTGGATGCTGTCTCCAGACATTTTGGTACATATACATTTGGAAAGGCAAAAGAGGGAAAATTTGTGCTTGCGACTCTGGGTAATGATGCCGGAATCTATGGAGCGGCAAGCCTGATGCTCTCATAAGAGACAGAATGGAGGAATCATGGATACAGTAATCGAACAGTTAAAAGAAGTACTGGAGGAAGATCAGGTTCTGGTCAATGAGCCGATGTGCAGGCATACGACATTTCGCATCGGAGGACCTGCAGATATCTTCATAATCCCAAAGACAACAGAGGATATTGCACATGTCTGCTCCATTGCGAAGAAAGAAAAGCTTCCATTGTTTGTCCTTGGAAATGGAAGTAATCTTCTGGTGGCAGATCAGGGAATGGACGGTATTGTGCTCCAGATTTATAAAAATTTCAGCGGCATTGAGGTCAGCGGAAATGAGCTGACCATCCAGGCAGGAACTCTTCTGAGCACAGCCGCAAAGGCTGCTCAGACAGAAGAACTGACGGGATTTGAGTTCGCCGGAGGAATCCCGGGCACATTTGGAGGAGCTGTGGTCATGAACGCAGGTGCTTACGGAGGCGAGATGGTACAGGTCTTAAAAGAAGTGGATGTTCTTACGCCGGAAGGAGAAGTAAAGACGATCCCGGCACAGGATCTGGAACTTGGGTATCGTACCAGTAATATTTTGAAAAATGGATATGTGGTGCTGAGCGGGACCATTGCTCTGGAAAAAGGAGACCCCGAGCAGATCAAAGCCCTGATGGATAAGTATTCCGCAGCCAGAAGGACAAAACAGCCGCTGGAGCTTCCAAGTGCCGGCAGCACTTTTAAACGTCCGGCAGGATATTTTGCAGGTAAGCTGATTCAGGACGCAGGACTTCGGGGATACCAGGTTGGAGGCGCCAGAGTTTCCGATAAGCACTGTGGATTTGTAGTCAATCAGGATCACGCGACGGCAGCAGATGTTATGCAGCTGATCGGGGACGTGCAGAGAATTGTAAAAGAAAAATTTGATGTTGTACTGGAACCGGAAGTAAAAAGAGTCGGCCGGTTTTAAAGAGGAGAACTATGAGATTTGTAATCGTTACGGGCATGTCAGGAGCAGGAAAAAGCAGTGCTCTCAAAATGCTGGAAGATATAGGATATTTCTGCGTGGACAATCTTCCTGTGGAACTGCTGGATAAGTTTGCGCAGATTACACTGGATAAAACAGTAAAGATCCAGAATGTTGCTCTGGGAATCGATATCAGAAGCGGAGAAGGGATTAAGGAACTGGAACAGAAGCTTCAGGAGATCAAAGATATGGGAATCTCTTTTGAAATTCTGTTTCTGAATGCCAGCAACCGGATTCTGCTGAAGCGGTATAAAGAGACAAGGCGGAATCATCCGCTGTCACGAGACGGAAGAGTAGAAGACGGGATTGCCAAAGAGCGGGAGGAAATGAAATTCCTGCTGAAAAAAGCAACATATGTAATTGATACCAGCCAGCTTCTGATTCGTGAGCTGAAAGAAGAAATTGACCGTATTTATGTAGATGGAGAAGTAAATGAACGTTTTCAGATCGCGGTCGTATCTTTTGGATTTAAGTTTGGAATACCGGCAGATGTGGATCTTGTTTTTGATGTCCGGTTTCTGCCGAATCCATATTATGATCTGAAACTGCGGCCTCTGACAGGAAATGACAAACCCATCCAGGATTTTGTCATGAAGTATGAGGAAGCAGGGGAATTTCTGGACAAACTCTACGATATGCTGGAATTTCTGATCCCGAATTATATCAAAGAAGGAAAATATAATCTGGTCATCGGCGTGGGATGTACCGGCGGAAAACACAGGTCAGTGACCATTGCCAATGCCCTGGCAAAGGAGCTGAAAAAAATGCCATATTCTGTGAAAGTAGAGCATAGGGATATAACGAGGTAGCAAATGTCATTTTCAAGCAATGTAAAAGAAGAATTATCAAGAAACGAAACCAGCGCCAGACACTGCAGACTTGCAGAGCTGGCCGGGTTTCTGAAATTCTGCGGAGAGATCAGGAAAGAAGACGGGCAGTATTCCATAAAGATCCACACAGAAATGGTTTATGTGGCCAAACGGTTTTATACGCTGGTCAAAAAAGTGTTTGGGATACAGGCGAGAATCGAAATCAGCCGAAATGATTTTCTAAAAAAAAGTCGAAATTATACAGTAAGTATTGACAACCATCCTGATTGTGTTTTATTATTGAAGGCAGTGAAATTACTGGAGCATGAGGATTTTGGTCTGGTCCTTCAGAATACGTGCTGCAAGAGAGCATATATCAGAGGAGCTTTCCAGGCCGCAGGATCCATGAGTGATCCAGAAAAAAACTATCATTTTGAAATCGTTTCAACGGATAAAAAAACTGCGGATCAGTTAAAAGAAGTCTTGAATTTTTTTGATTTAGATGCTAAAATTGTTTTGCGGAAAAAGTATTACGTTGTATACATCAAAGAAGGGGCTAAGATTTCGGATGTATTGAGCCTTATGGAAGCTCACGTAGCGATGATGGAGTTTGAGAATGTCCGGATTCTGAAGGAGATGCGTAATCGGGTCAACCGCCGTGTAAACTGCGAGACGGCCAATATCAGCAAGACGGTTTCTGCTGCGATGAAGCAGGTAGAGGACATTAAGTACATTATGGATCATAAGGGTCTTCATCATTTGAATCAGGGCTTACAGGACATTGCTTATTTGCGTCTGGAGAATCCAGAAGCTACCTTGAAGGAGCTGGGTGATATGCTGGATCCCCCGGTAGGGAAGTCGGGAGTGAATCACCGGCTGAAGAAAATAAGCAGAATGGCAGAAGAGATGAGATTAGGAGGAAGAGAATGATTTCTAAGAATGTCAAAGTTCAGGCAGAATTGAAGGAAGAGGACAGACCGATAGCATTTCTCGTACAGATGGCCAGTCAATTTGAAAGCAGGATTTTGTTTGAAGCAGGCGATAAGCAGGTGAATGTGAAGAGCATCATGGGGATGATGAGTCTTGGACTTTATCAGATCGACCATCTGACAGTTGTAGCAGACGGTGTGGATGAAGAAGAAGCTGTTTCACAGATTGAAAATTATCTTACAAAAGGAGCATAGATTTTCTATGCTTTCATATATGCCGAAATAGCTCAGTCGGTAGAGCACTTCACTCGTAATGAAGGGGTCGTCGGTTCAAGTCCGATTTTCGGCTTATAAGAAATGGCGTATTTGCGCCGTTTGCGGCAAAGAAGAAGCACCCGGGAAAGGGTGCTTCTTCTTTTTATAGGATTTTATGAGAATTGCAAAAAGTTTTTTAGTCATCAATTCCAAATTTGTTTTCCAGTGCGTCTTCGGCCAGATCCAGCTGATCTTCTAATTTTTCAATAGAACGTTCTCTGCTCTTATACGTATCGAATGTCATATCACCGGATTCATAAGCGTGTTCAAAGGTATCGTCGAGAGAATCCAGGTCGTTGTCGATTGCGTTGATCTTCTGCTTCAGAGCGAAGAAACGATCCTGATTTGTTTTAGTGCTGCTGCTTGTTTTTGCGTTATTCACTTCTTTGGTTACAGAGTCGATCCGTTTTTCATAGGAAGAAAAATCATAAGAACCGCTGTTGGTATTCTGAGCGGTAGTGGAAGCCGCTTTCTCTGTTGTTGCGGCTCCGGCATCATCTGTGTTGTCTTTTGCGCTGCTGTCTGCCGCTTCTGTGGCGATATCCTGTGTTGTGGTGGCTTCTGCGTTTCCTCCGTCATTCTGAGAGCATCCTGTCAGTGCAAGGCCTGCCATTAAGGTAAAAACTAAAAATAATAATACTTTTTTCATAAGAATTCCTCCTTTTTTGTTTTTTTATTGGCTTTGTTTTATGTTGTCTTTATCATAATACCCAAACATTAAAATAAAATTAAAAAAAGAAAGATATTTATGATAATTTCAAATTGTATTATAATAAGTACATTATGAGACTGCTGATTGTAGAAGATGAAAAAGATTTAAGAGAAGTTTTAAAAAAAAGACTGGAAAAAGAGAATTACAGCGTAGATGCCTGTAAAGACGGACTGGAAGCCATGGACTATATCGAGATGGCTTCTTATGACGGTATGATTCTTGATATTATGGTGCCGGGAAAGGATGGTCTGACAATATTAAAAGAAGTCCGGGATAAAGGGGATGATACGCCGATTCTCATGCTGACTGCAAGGGATGGGATCGAGGATCGCGTCAGAGGGCTGGATCTCGGAGCCGATGATTATCTGGTAAAACCTTTTGCCTTTGATGAACTGCTGGCACGAATCCGTGTGATGATGCGCCGGAAGCCTCAGTATACATCCAATCGCCTTAAGATCGCGGATCTGGTGCTGGACCGGGATACAAAGCAGGTATGGCGGGCAGGAAAGGAGATCAGTCTGTCAGCAAAGGAATTTATGGTGCTGGAATGTCTGATGAGGAATCAGAATGTGGTCCTGTCCAGGAGTCAGATTGAACAAAACGCCTGGAATTATGATTTTGAAGGCGGGTCTAATGTGATCGATGTGTACATCCGGTATCTGAGGAAGAAAATTGATGAGGGATTCGATCAGAAGCTGATTCACACTGTAAGAGGCGCAGGATATGTAATGAGGGAAGAAGCATGAGAAAATGTTCGATTAAAATGAAAGTAACCCTCTGGTATACGGGAATCCTGTCGGTCATTCTCGGGATTGTGCTGGCTGGAATCTTTATTTTTACCAACGTGACCGGTCTGTCGGTAACGGAAGAGGAGGTCCAGGGAGCCGTGACTGGTTTTGTGGGAAATATCCGGTTTCAGGACGGCACATTTTATATGGATGGAGATACGGAATTTTATAATGACGGCATTATGTTTTGCGTCTATGATCAGGATGGACAGCTTCTGTACGGAAGCATGCCGGTTGATTTTCCCAGCCGGACAGCGCTGCAGTCCCACAATGCACGAATCATAGAGAATGGGCAGAAGCAGTGGATGATCTATGACGCGGCTTATTCATATGGAAACGGGAAAGCATTATGGGTCCGGGGAATCACATCCATCCATAATATGGAAGTTTTTCTTTTAATGGCCCGCAGAGCGCTGCTGATTTTGTTTCCGGGAATCGTTCTGCTGATCGGGGCAGTCGGATACTTTATGACCAAACGGGCCCTTCGTCCGGTTGATGATATTTGTGAGCGGGCAGATCATATCAGCGGAGGAGACGATCTGAGCCAGAGACTCCCGCTTCCAAAAGTCCAGGATGAAATGTATCATCTGACAGAGCGGTTTAATGAGATGTTTGAGCGGCTTCAGAAATCTTTTGAAAAGGAAAAACAATTTGCGTCAGATGCTTCTCATGAACTGAGAACGCCGGTAGCTGTTCTGATATCACAATGTGAATATCTTCTGGAACACGGGGAACTTGGCCAGGAACAGAAAGAAGAAGTCCAGGTTATACTGCGTCAGGCGAAAAAAATGTCGGCCCTGGTATCCCAGATGCTCATGATTGCCAGAGAGGAGAAGATGGCAGATCCGGAACAGTTTGAGGATGTGGATTTTGGAATGCTGGCGGAAATCGTTTCTGAGGAAATGGAGAGCCAGGCGGCCGGACGGGGAATTTCGATCCATGTGGATGTGCAGGAGCAGCAGATCGTGCGAGGAGATCAGACGCTGTTGATGCGGATGATGATGAATCTGATCCAGAATGCGCTCCTTTATGGAAAGAAAGGCGGCAATGTCTGGGTCCGGGTGTTTGAAAAAAATGGAATGGTAAACGGGGAAGTGGAAGATGACGGAATCGGAATCCGGAAGGAAAATCTGGACAAGATATGGAACCGCTTTTACCGGGAAGATAAAAGCAGAGGGGAAGAAGAAGGAACCGGTCTGGGGCTTTCCATGGTGAAGTGGATCGTGAAAGTACATGGGGGCCAGATCCGGGTCAGAAGCCAGAAAGGAAAAGGCAGTGTTTTTTCCTTTTCCTTTCCGGAAAACAGATAGGCTTTTTGAATCAGATATGTTACAATAACTCTCTGTGGAAAAAGCAAGGAAAGTGAGGAGGAAATTGTGGAAAAGAGAGAAAAGTTTTCATCAAGGATCGGATTTATCCTGATCTCAGCCGGATGTGCCATTGGACTGGGAAATGTCTGGCGGTTTCCGTATATTACGGGACAGTATGGAGGGGCGGCGTTTGTGCTGGTCTATCTGTTCTTCCTGTTGATTCTGGGACTGCCGATCCTGGTCATGGAGTACTCTGTAGGACGGGCCAGCCAGAGAAGCATTGCCCTTTCTTTTCAGGAGCTGGAGCCGAAAGGCAGTAAGTGGCACTGGTACAGCTATATCGGAATGGCGGGAAACTATCTGCTGATGATGTTCTATACGGTCATTACAGGATGGATGCTGTGTTATTTCTTTAAAATGCTCAAAGGAGATTTTGTACAGAAAACAACGGTGCAGGTAGAAGGAATTTTTAATGATCTGATGGGGAATCCGGGCCTTCAGATTTTCTGGATGCTGGTCGTGATTGCTCTTGGATTTCTGGTATGTTCCGGAGGGCTTCAAAACGGTGTGGAAAAGATCACAACGGTAATGATGTCCTGTCTGTTTGTAGTAATCGTAATCCTGATCGTCCGCAGCGTTACACTTCCAGGTGCGGCAGAGGGATTGAAATTTTATCTTGTACCGAATTTCCAGGCGATGAAAGAGCAGGGAATCATGACGGTAGTTTCGGCGGCCATGGGCCAGTCATTTTTTACGTTGAGTCTTGGAATTGGAGCTATTGCTATCTTTGGAAGTTATATTGATAAAAGCAGAAGACTGACAGGGGAAGCCATCAGTGTCGGTGTTCTGGATACTCTGGTGGCGCTGATGTCAGGCCTGGTAATCTTCCCTGCATGTTCTGCGTTTGGAGTCAGCGCGGACAGCGGACCGAAACTGGTGTTTATTACACTGCCGAATGTATTTAATGAGATGCCTGGAAGCAGGATCTGGGGAGCTTTGTTTTTCCTGTTTATGACATTTGCGGCATTATCTACGATCATTGCGGTCTTCCAGAATATTATTTCTTTTGCCCAGGATCTCTGGGGATGGGATCTGAAGAAAGCCATTGCCTTTAACGCAGTGATCATTACAGTTTTATCTCTGCCGTGTGCTCTGGGATTTAATGTGTTTAGTTTTATCCAGCCGCTTGGCGCAGGGACTACTATACAGGATCTGGAAGATTTTATTGTCAGCAATAACATCCTTCCTTTGGGATCACTGGTTTATCTGTTATTCTGTGTGACAAGATATGGATGGGGATGGAAGAATTTCCTGGCGGAAGCGAATGCAGGAAAAGGAATCCGTTTCCCGAAATGGGCAAGAAGATATGTAACGTATATTCTGCCGCTGATCGTATTATTCCTGCTGATCCAGGGATACGCGGATAAGTTTTTCTAGAAAAAATCAAAGAATATAGAAGAAAAAAGAGAACCACAGACCATGAAAGATTTGCGGTTCTCCTTTTTGTTTATTTAGAAATTCTATTTTGCTGTAACAGGTTCCTGCACTTTATCCTTATGGAAGAGTTTCTTGAAGCAGGAAATAGCGACCATAAGTCCAAGCGCCATCAGGAGCAGTGCTACGATCAGCTGCAGTCCATCGATCATAAAGACAAATCCTCCGGTAACGAAGATCTTTGTAAAGATGCCGATAACTGCCTGAACTAAGGCTGTGAAAGTAACGACCAGCATAATGCACATTGGTGCGTACAGCATCCATCCTTTTCTTCCGGTTGTTAACAGGAAGACAGAAATAGCGATCAGAACTAAAGATGCAAGAAGCTGGTTGGCAGCTCCGAATAACGGCCATACATTGTTGTATCCGCCAAGGCATAATAAGAAGCCAAATACAAGAGTAATTACAGTTGCAAAATACTTATTCGCAAACAATTTGCGGATACCTGTCAGGTCAGAACCGTCAGCGGCCTCACCTAAGAATAATTCCTGGAATGACATACGTCCGATACGTGCGACAGAATCCAGAGATGTCAGCGCAAGAGCGGATACGCACATGGTCATAAAGCAGGTAGCAACATGTTCCGGAATTCCAAGCAGTGTCAGGAATCCTGCCACGTTGGAAGAGAAAATCTGGAACGGAGTGCCGGACGGCATTTTTCCGCCTACGGCTGCAGCCCCTACAACAACCAGGGCAACAACTCCCAGAAGGGATTCTACCATCATGGATCCATATCCTACTGCAAGCATATCTTTTTCATTGCTGATCGTCTTGGAAGATGTACCGGAAGAAACCAGGCTGTGGAATCCGGAAACAGCACCGCAGGCGATCGTAATAAATAATGTAGGGAACAGGTGGCTTCCTGAAACTGTAAATCCGTTGAATGCAGGAAGATTCATAGCTGGATGAGCAACGAAAACGCCCAGCACAGCACCAATGATCATACCTACAAGAAGGAAAGTGCTTAAGTAATCTCTTGGCTGCATTAAAAGCCACATTGGCATAACAGAAGCCAGGAATAAGTAAGCCATGATAACACCAAGCCATACATTTTTGTCAAAATACAGCGGAAAAGCGATTCCGACTGCCAGCATTGCAAGCAGAAGAACGATTCCGATGATAAATTCAGTTACCTGATTCGGTTTTACATATTTTGTGAAAAGACCGAATAAGATGGCAACAACAATAAACAGCATGGAAATAGAAGCAGCGGCAGCGTTTGGTGAGCTCTTGGCTCCGTCTGCGGTAAAGCCGTTAAATGTACTTGCAACGATGTCGGTGAAGGCAGCGATAACAAGCAGTGTAAACAGCCATGCAAATAAAAGGAACAGCTTCTTTCCTGTTTTTCCGATGTATTTTTCGATCAATACACCCATGGATTTTCCTTCATTCTTTACAGAAGCGTAAAGGGAAGAGAAATCCTGAACGGCGCCGAAGAAAATTCCTCCGATGATCAGCCATAAAAGAACCGGAAGCCATCCAAACATTGCGGCAATGATTGGACCGGTGACAGGACCGGCTCCTGCTATGGAAGAAAACTGGTGTGAAAATACAACAAGTTTCGGTGTTGGGACATAATCTTCTCCATCTTCATGGGTATAAGCCGGAGTCTTGGCTTTTGGATCGATGCCCCATGATTTTGCCAGCCAGCGTCCGTAAAGGATGTAACCGGCAGCCAGCGCAACGATGGCGATGGCAATGATTGTCAAACTATTCATTTTAATCACTCCTCTAAAAATTCTGATAAACTCATAAACGAAATACCGGATACAGTTTGTCGGGATAAGACATTGAAAAGAATAAAAAACGCCTTCTAAAATGCTTTAGCATTTTAGAAGACGAAAAATTCTCCGCGGTACCACTTCATTTTATTACATCAACTGTAATCTCTCTGCTCATCCTGTAATGAGTCCCCTGATAACGGAAGGAATCCGGTTCCACTTACTCATGCTCTGCATTTTCAGCTGACTGCTCGCAGGGGATGAAAGGAACGGGCTTTTACTGTCTCGCATCAACCGGCAGCTTTCTGCAAAAAGGAATCCGCAGCTTCCGTGTCCTGCTCATTGCATTTTGTATTCTTGTATTTCGTTGGCACTTATTGTAGACCTCGAAAATCACGATGTCAAGAGAAAAAGATGTACATTTTTTGATACAATCTAGATCAAGGCGGCAGCGACTTCTTTTAAATTCATGCCGTTTGAGGCTTTGACCAGAACCACATCTCCTTCAGAAAGATAGTCCTTCAGGAACCTGGTCAGATCACTGTTGGAGGAGAAATGCCGGGTTCGGATGGACGGATTTCCGGCGGCTGCTTCGGTGATGTATTCCTGGGATAGTTCTCCTGTAATATACAGATCTGTTACTTTAGTGGACGCGATATAACGTCCGACCTCTTTGTGGTAGGAAGGAGCGTCAGGCCCCAGTTCCAGCATATCAGAAAGAACGGCGATCTTGCGCCCGTCTGCATGGAAATCAGACAGGATCTTAAGACTTGCTTTCATGGAATCCGGGCTTGCGTTATAAGAGTCATCGATCACTGTATAGCCATTGGTGTTGATAATATTCTGACGCTGGCCGGAGAATGTGGACAGCTGCTGTTTCACAGCCTCCATTGGAACCTGGTATTTTAGCCCGATGGCGATAGCTGCCAGAGCGTTGGACACATTGTGTTCACCCAGTACATTCAGAGTGACATCCTCTCTCTGACCGTTATAACAGAAAGTGAAATGAGTCTGGCCGTTTTCTTCCCGGATATTCTCCGCACGGTAGGTGCAGTCCGGCGCGAAACCATAGAATTCATATGGTTTCTTGACGTAAGATAAATGTTTCCGGATCATGTCATTATCCCCGTTTAGCAAAAGGGATCCGTCTTCCGGGAGACCATTCTGGATGTCCAGTTTTTCGCGGCAGATATTGTCGCGGGAGCCCATCATTTCAATATGGGATACGCCGACATTAGTGACAACGCCCATGTTTGGGTGAATGATTTCTCCTAAAATTGTAATCTGTCCAGGTTCGCTCATTCCCATTTCCAGGACTCCGATTTCATCATTGGAAGAAAGATGATCCAGAGTCAGAGGGACACCCACCTGGCTGTTCTGGTTGCCGATGGTCTCAAATACTTTGTATTTTCCCCTGAGTACATGTGCGATCATTTCTCTTGTCGTTGTTTTTCCAACGCTTCCTGTGACTCCGATGATCGGAAGAGACATTTTATTCCGGTAATAAGCTGCAATCTGCTGCATGGCTTTTAACGTATCGGGAACTTTAATATAAGGGGCGTCTCCGGATGCTTCGTCATGTTCCTGTGTCAGGCAGGCGCCGCCGCTTTCCAGAGCGCTTGGAATGAAGACATGAGCGTCAACTCTCTCTCCGATAATAGGAACGAACAAGGTGTTCGGGCCCATTTCCATGGAATTAGTGCTGATCCGGTCGATCTTCATGGAAGGATCGCCGCACAGCAGGGTGCCGCCAGTTGCTTTTAAAATGTCCTGAATTGTAATATTTTCCATAATAAACCTCTGCTCTAAACATAATATTTTCTTCTCTTGTGATTATAGCATAACTTATCATATTATGTTAAAATTATATCGATAAGATTTTTTTGTGACAGGTCAGTAAGGAAAGGCAGAAAAGTATGAAAAAAAGAATGATAACCGGGATACTGGCAGTGATAATGACAGTATCGTTAGCGGGATGTTCCGGAACCGGAGAGAAAGGTTCTTCTGCAGAAAGTACGACAGAAGCGGTTTCTGAGGCTGCCAGTGAGACAGCATCATCCCAGGATACGGCAGCAGCATCAACGACAGCTTCCACGGCGTCCACAGAAGCGGCAGAAAGCCAGACGGCAGCGGAATCTTCTGATGGAGGTCAGGTGAGCTTTACGTCCGCGGCAGTTTTTTACCCGGTGTTTGAGCCGAATGAGATTAAAGAGAAGAGTATCCGGATGGAAACGCCGGTGGACGAGAATAAGATCATGGCGGCTCTTCAGGATGAAGAGGTGCTGGATGAGTCCTGCAAGATTCTTTCTTATGAGAAAGACGGGGACACGATTAAGGTGGATTTTAATTCGGAATGCGGAGTCCTTCTGATGCGGATGGCGCCGGAAGAAGCGAATATGAGAGCGGAAGCGGTCGCAAAGACGTTTTGCAGGAATCTTGGGGCAGACCAGTTTTACTTTTATACAAATGGACATCCGCTGGAAACAGGAAATAAAACATATGACGAACCGATAGGAGTTAACTGACGAATGAGTTTTACACATTTACATGTTCATACGGAATACAGTCTTCTGGATGGTTCCAGCAAGATCAAAGAGCTGGTCCATCAGGCAAAAGAACTTGGAATGGACAGCATTGCCATTACAGACCACGGCGCTATGTACGGCGTGATCGATTTTTATAAGGCGGCAAAAGCAGAAGGAATTAAGCCGGTCATCGGATGTGAGATCTATGTGACGACAGGATCCAGGTTCCAGAAAGAGGCAAGGCAGGGAGAGAACAGATACTACCATCTTGTGCTGCTGGCGGAAAATGATCAGGGATACCATAATCTGATGAAGATTGTTTCCAGGGGATTTACGGAAGGTTTTTATTATAAGCCGAGAGTGGATTATGAGGTGCTGGAACGCTACCATGAAGGAATCATCGCGTTAAGCGCCTGTCTGGCAGGAGAGGTGGCTTCTTATATCTGTGAAGATAACTATGAGAAGGCAAAGTCTGCAGCGCTTAAGATGCAGGAGATCTTCGGAGAGGGAAACTTTTTCCTGGAGATGCAGGATCATGGAATCAGCGCCCAGACAAAAGTAAATACGGCACTCCTTAAGATGTCAAAAGAGACCGGGATCGGTCTGGTGGCGACCAATGACATTCATTATACCTTTAAAGAAGACGCTGAGGCTCATGATATCCTGCTGTGCATTCAGACAGGGAAAAAAGTCCAGGATGAAGACAGGATGCGCTATGAAGGCGGACAGTATTATCTGAAATCACCGGAAGAGATGCAGAGACTGTTCCCTTATGCCAGGGAAGCGCTGGAGAACACGGGAAAGATCGCAGAGCGGTGTAATGTAGAGATCGTATTTGGTGAGCAGAAAGTGCCGGAATATGATGTGCCGGAAGGATATACCGCAGTGGAGTATCTGAGGCATCTGTGCGAAGAAGGAATCGTGCGCCGGTATGAAGAAGTAACAGATGAGCTGAGAGAACGGCTGGATTACGAGCTGAAAACCATAGAAAATATGGGATATGTGGATTATTTTCTGATTGTCTGGGACTTTATCCATTATGCCAAACAGCATGGCATTGCGGTTGGCCCTGGAAGAGGATCCGCGGCAGGAAGTATTGTGGCGTACTGTCTGGAGATTACGGATATCGACCCGATCCGGTATCAGCTGCTCTTTGAGCGTTTCCTGAATCCGGAGCGTGTTTCCATGCCGGATATTGATGTGGACTTCTGCTATGAACGGCGGCAGGAAGTCATTGATTATGTCGTGGAAAAATACGGAAAAGATCAGGTGGTGCAGATTATTACCTTCGGTACCATGGCGGCACGAATGGTCATCCGTGACGTAGGCAGGGTGCTGGATATTCCATACGCGAAAGTAGACAGCATTGCTAAAATGGTGCCGAATGAACTGAATATTACGATTGATAAAGCGTTAAAAATAAGCCCCGATCTGAAGAAAGCATATGGGGAAGATGACGAGACCAGATATCTGATCGATATGTCCAAACGTCTGGAAGGACTTCCAAGGCATGCGTCCATGCATGCGGCAGGCGTTGTGATCGGCAAAACTGCGATTGACGAATATGTGCCTCTTGCAACAGGCGCGGATAATGCGGTCATGACACAGTTTACCATGACGACCATTGAGGAACTGGGGCTTCTGAAGATGGATTTCCTGGGATTAAGAACCCTGACGGTGATTCAGGATGCAGAGAAAATGGTGCGTGAACAGATTCCGGATTTTGACATTGCCACGGTAGATCCGGATGACAAAGAAGTGTATGAGATGATTGGAAACGGACATACGGAAGGGGTCTTCCAGCTGGAAAGTTCGGGTATGAAGACATTCATGAAGGAATTAAAGCCGGAGAACATGGAAGACATCATTGCGGGAATTTCCCTCTACCGTCCGGGACCGATGGACTTTATTCCTCGATATATTGAAGGAAAGAACAACCAGGATTCCATTCATTATGAATGCGAAGAGATGGAAGAGATTCTGGAGCCTACGTACGGCTGTATCGTATACCAGGAGCAGGTTATGCAGATTGTTATGAAGCTTGCGGGCTATACCCTGGGAAGAAGCGACCTGGTACGGCGTGCCATGTCCAAGAAAAAGGGCGATGTAATGCTGAAAGAACGCCAGAACTTTGTTTACGGGAATGAAGAAGAAGGAATCCCGGGATGCATTCAGAATGGAATTGATGAGAAAACAGCCAACCAAATCTGGGATGAGATGCTGGATTTTGCCAAATACGCATTCAACAAATCTCATGCGGCTGCCTATGCGGTTGTCGCTTACCGGACTGCGTATCTGAGATGCCATTATCCGGTGGAATTTATGGCAGCTCTTCTGACATCAGTATTGGGTAATACGGCAAAGATCGCGGAATACAGCTATGCGTGCAAGAAACTTGGGATCCGGATCCTTCCGCCGGATATCAACCGGGGAGAAGGAGGATTTTCGGTCGATCACGGAAACATACGATATGGGCTCACGGCGATTAAAAGTCTCGGGAAACCGGTGATCGAAGCAATTCTGCGGGAGCGGAAGGCTCACGGAGAATACCGGGATTTCCAGGATCTGGTAGAACGGCTTTCCAGCCGGGAGATCAATAAGCGTACAGCGGAAAATCTGATCAAATCAGGCGCTTTGGATAGTTTTGGCGCAACGAGAAAGCAGCAGATGTTTGTGTATGCGGAGATCATGGACAGCATTCAGAAAGAACGAAAAAATGAAATTGAAGGACAGATGAGTCTGATGGATCTGCTCTCAGAGGAGGAACAGACATCCTTTCAGATCACTTATCCGGATGTAGGAGAATATGATAAAGATCAGCTTCTGTCTATGGAAAAAGAGGTGCTTGGAATCTATGTAAGCGGTCATCCTCTGGATGATGATATCAGGCTGCTGGAGCAGAGCACCAGCGCCAGTACGGCGGATTTTCTCATAGATGAAGAGACAGGAAGGACGGTGGTAAAAGACCAGCAGAGCTGTGTGATGGGAGGCATTATCAGTGAACTGAACGTGAAACTGACAAGGAAGAATCAGAATATGGCGTTTTTAACCCTGGAGGATCTGAGGGGAACAGTGGAAGTCCTTGTATTCCCAAGACAATACGCAGCATATCAGGAACTGCTGAAAGAAGATGCAAAAGTATTTATCAAAGGAACCGCTTCTGTATCGGAGGAGGAAAGCAAGCTGATCTGCAATCAGATCATTCCGTTTGACGGACTTGTCAGGGAACTGTGGATCCAGTTTCCAACGAAAGAGGCGTTTTTCCGTGAAGAAAAGCATTTGAAAGAATCTCTTCGGACATATCAGGGCAAGAGCGCAGTGGTCGTATACTGCAAGGCGGAGCGGGCAGTCAATCGTCTGGGACATGACTGGATGGTGGAGCCGGATCCGGATCTGATATATGAACTGGAAGAGTGGTATGGAAAAGAAAATATCAGATTTCGTTCGTTAGGATTATAACAAAGACTATTGAAAAATCAGGGCAAATGGATTAGAATAATCCTAGCTAAGAATTGTATGAGCTAAATGGAGGATGTAACATGGGAAAACCAAAAATTAAAACAATTGGTGTATTGACCAGTGGTGGAGATGCACCGGCAATGAATGCCGCAGTAAGAGCGGTCGTTAGAATTGGTAAGGAACGAGGACTGAATGTCAAAGGTATCAAGAAGGGATACAATGGACTGCTGAACGAAGAGATCATTGATATGACTCCAAAGGTAACAGCAGACAGCATCATGCGTGGAGGAACAATCCTTTTAACTGCAAGATGTGACGAATTCAAGACAGAAGAAGGCCAGAAGAGAGGCGCAGAAGTCTGCAAAGCACATGGAATCGAAGGACTGGTTGTTATCGGTGGAGACGGATCCTTCCAGGGAGCAAGAAAACTTGCCGAGCTGGGAATCAACACCATTGGCGTACCGGGAACGATCGACCTGGACATTGCATGTACAGAATATACGATCGGATTTGATACGGCAGTCAATACTGCAATGCAGGCAATTGACAAGATCCGTGATACATCAACTTCTCATGAGAGATGCAGTATCGTAGAAGTTATGGGTCGCGGTGCCGGATATATCGCTTTATGGTGCGGTGTTGCGACAGGAGCTGAGGATATCCTGATTCCGGAAAGTTTCGACGGCAACCTTCCAAAAGTAGAGCAGCAGATCATTGAACATCTGCTCCGCAACAGAGCAAGAGGAAAGACACATCATCTGGTTGTCAATGCAGAAGGTGTGGGACATTCCTACAGCATGGCAAAGAGAATTGAATCTGCAACAGGAATTGAGACAAGAGCGACAATCCTTGGACATATGCAGAGAGGCGGAAGCCCGACAGCAAAAGACAGAATGTATGCGTCCATGATGGGTGCTTACGCGGTTGATCTGCTTTGCGCAGGAAAGAGCAATCGTGTCGTTGGATATCAGAATGGTAAATTTATGGACATGGATATCCAGGAAGGCCTTGCTATGACAAAGCATATCGATGATTATCAGTTGCAGATTGCTCATTTGTTAGGTAAATAAAACAAACAGGACATCTAGGAAAGCATGGCCTTTTCCGTGAAGGGCGTCATGCTTTCCTTTTTTTCTCATTTAGATTTGGTGAAGAGTATGATTACGACGAGTCAGAACAAGCAGGTAAAAAGGATCTTAAAACTGAAGAAAAGCGCAAGGGAACGCCGTAAGGAACAGCTGTTCCTTGTGGAGGGCATCCGTATGTTTGAAGAAATTCCAGCAGACCGTCTTTACAAAGTCTATGCGACAGAGGAATTTCAAAAAGCCCACCAGGAGATGTTTTCAAAGATGGAACCGGAACTGGTTTCTCCTCAGGTTATGAAGGAAATTTCTGATACGATGACGCCGCAGGGAGTGCTGGCGCTGGTAAAAATGAAGGAATTTCAAATGGAACAGCTGGCAGAGGAGAACGCACTGCTTTTAGTGCTTGAGAATCTGCAGGACCCTGGGAATCTGGGGACGATTCTGCGGACGGGAGAAGGAGCAGGGGTGACAGGAATTATTATGAGCCGGGATACTGTGGATATTTATAATCCAAAAGTCATACGCTCAACGATGGGATCCATTTTCCGGGTGCCTTTTGTTTATGCAGATAATATGGAACAGGTTATGGAATTTCTCAAAAAAAATCAGATTACCGCGTATGCCGCGCATCTGGACGGAACAAACTATACAAAAGAAGATTACAGGAAAAGTTCTGCCTTTTTTATCGGCAATGAAGGAAATGGGCTGAGCGACGGACTGACCCGGGCTGCAGACCGGAAGATCAAAATCCCTATGAGTGGAAACGTCGAATCATTAAATGCCGCAATGGCGGCAGGGCTTTTGATGTATGAAGCGCGGCGCCAAAGAGAGGAAGGGGGAGATTGATATGTTTGCAGTATACTGGATGGGAGCGGCGGCAGTTCTGCTGCTGATTGAGATTCTGACTCTCGGCCTGACGAGCATATGGTTTGCGGGAGGTGCTGTGCTGGCAGCAGCCGCGGCGTTTTTAGGAGCGCCTCTTCTGCTTCAGATGGTCATATTTGTCGCGGCATCCTGTCTGCTGTTTGTTTTTACGAGACCTCTGGCGCAGAAATATCTGAACAGCAGCGTGGAAAAGACAAATGTGGAAGCGATGATCGGTCAGCATGGCATCGTAAAAGAAGCGATTGATAATAATCACGGAAAAGGACTGGTCTATGTCAATGGAATGGACTGGTCAGCCCGGTCGCTGAATGGAGAAGAAATATCAGAAGACACAGAAGTAGTGATCCATAAGATTCAGGGAGTGAAGCTGATCGTGGAAGCGCTGCCTGTGCCAAAGAAACAGGAAGAAGAAGGATTCCGGGTCGTTAAAGAAGAGGAAATGCAGGATATTCCGCTGAAGGAAGAAGAAATTCCTGAAATCTGGAGAGAGGAAGAAGAAACTTCTGAGGCTTCAGAAGAGGAAAAAGAACCGGTGGAAAATATCTGGGAAGAAGATGACGATGAGGATGAGATGGAAGCACGAGACATCGAAGAAGACGAGGACGAGACAGATATAGAGGAAGACGAAACGGAAACAGAGGAAGAGGAGCCCGAAACAGCACCGGGCGAAGAAGAAATCGAAGATATCCAAGAGGAACCGGAAGATTTCATAGAACAGATCGAAGATATCCAGGAGGAACCGGAAGATTCCATAGAACAGCAGGAAGAGGAGAAGGAGGAGTAAGAGATGATTTTATTGATTATTTTCATTATACTGGCAGTTGTTATTATTTTATCGACAGTCCGGATCGTGCCTCAGGCCTACGCTTATGTGGTAGAGAGGCTGGGCGCTTATAAGGAAACGTGGTCCGTAGGACTTCATATTAAGATTCCGTTTTTTGATAAAGTAGCAAGAAAAGTGAATTTAAAAGAGCAGGTTGTTGATTTTCCGCCTCAGCCGGTTATTACCAAAGACAACGTTACCATGCAGATTGATACGGTAGTATACTTTCAGATTACAGATCCAAAGCTTTACAGCTATGGAGTGGAAAATCCAATCATGGCCATTGAGAACCTGACAGCCACAACACTGAGAAATGTAATCGGGGATCTGGAACTGGACGAGACACTGACTTCCAGGGAGACGATTAATACACAGATGAGAGCGACCCTGGATGAGGCAACCGATCCGTGGGGAATCAAAGTCAACAGGGTAGAGCTTAAGAACATCATTCCGCCGGCAGCTATTCAGGATGCCATGGAAAAACAGATGAAGGCAGAAAGAGAACGAAGAGAAGCCATCCTGATCGCGGAAGGAGAGAAGAAGTCAGCGATTCTGAGGGCAGAGGGACATAAAGAATCCGTTGTCCTGGAAGCGGAAGGTGAGAAAGAATCCGCAATTTTAAGAGCAGAAGCCAAGAAGGAAGCAACCATAAGAGAAGCGGAAGGACAGGCGGAAGCCATAAGAACAGTGCAGAAGGCCAACGCTCAGGGAATTGAGTTTATTAAGAGTGCAGGAGCGGACGATGCAGTGATCCAGCTCAAGAGTCTGGAAGCGTTTGCCAAGGCCGCAGACGGCAAGGCAACAAAGATTATCATTCCTTCTGAGATTCAAAGTCTGGCCGGAATGGTAAAATCTGTGACTGAAATTGGACAAAATGAAGAAATTAATGTATAATACATTACGATGCGTTAATAGAAGCTTAACGAAGATTTAAGAAAATAGGAGGAAGACACATGAGATTGAAAAAGTTATTGATATTGTCTCTGGCTGCGATTATGGGGCTGAGCCTTGTAGCATGTGGCGGAAATTCAGACGAAAGTAAGGGAGAAAAAACATATAAGATTGCTTCTGATACAACATTCGCACCGTTTGAATTCGAAAACAAAGATGGAAAGAGAGTAGGAATTGACTTGGAATTGCTGAAAGCAATTGCCGATGAAGAAGGTTTTAAGTATGAAATTGATGCTGTAGGATTTGATGCGGCAATGGCATCTGTGGAAAATGGACAGAGTGACGGAATGATCGCCGGAATGTCTATTACAGATGAAAGAAAAGAAAAATATGATTTTTCTGATTCTTATTATACATCAAAAGTATGTTTTGCAACAGAAAAGGGATCTGACATTGACAGTCTGGAAGATCTGAAAGGAAAAGATGTTGTAGCCAAAGTCGGAACTGTTGGAGCAAGCTATGCAGAAAAAATGGCAAAGAAATATGACTTCAGTGTGAAACAGGTAGAGAGTTCCGCAATGATGTACCAGGAAGTAACTTCAGGCAACGCAGTAGCATGTTTCGAAGATTACCCTGTTATGAACTACGAGATTAAAGAGAACGGACAGCCGCTGGAAGTTCCGTTTATTTCCGATGAAGGAAGCGAATATGGATTTGCCGTATTAAAAGGTGAAAACGGTGAATTGATCGATATGTTCAACAGTGGATTGAAGAAGATCAAGGAAAACGGCGAATATCAGAAAATTATTGATAAATACGCAAAAGAAAATTAGAACTGAGGTTAGGACATGAATTTTATAGAATTATTTTCATATTATGCACCAACCTTTAACGAAGCTCTGATTCTCACACTGCAGCTGACGATCGTATCTCTGATCTGTGCCAGCATTCTGGGAATTATATTTGGAATGTTCAGTATCGCCCACAATAAGGTGCTGAATGTGATTTCCAGTATTTATGTAGATATCATACGAGGAACGCCTTTGATCGTGCAGGTGTTCATCATGTATTATGGTGTAGGAGGAACGATCTTAAGACCGGTTTTCGGCATCAGCTGGAACGATCTGGGAGGAGTTTTCACCGCTGGATGTATTGCTCTCAGCTTAAATGCAGGTGCCTATATGGCAGAGATTGTACGAGGCGGTATTGAAGCGGTAGACAAAGGCCAGATGGAGGCTGCGAGAAGCCTTGGATTAACTTATGGAAAAGCCATGCGCAAGGTAATCCTTCCGCAGGCAATCCGCACGATGCTTCCGTCTATCATCAACCAGTTTATTATTTCATTAAAAGATACATCCCTGATTTCCGTTATCGGTATCCGGGAGCTGACAATGAACGCAAGGATGATTTCAGCCAATGAGTCAGCCGGAGTATTATACGTGTACGTGATTGCAGCGATCTATTATCTTGTAATCTGTACAATCCTTTCTAAGGTGGCTAAAGTTCTGGAAAGGAGAATGTCATATGGAAAATAAAGTAATCGTCAAAGGTTTGGTAAAGAATTTTGGAAATCTGGAAGTCTTAAAAGGCATGGACGTCGAAGTAAAAGACGGCGAGGTTGTATGTCTGATCGGGCCTTCCGGATCAGGAAAAAGTACTTTTTTAAGATGTCTGAACCGGCTGGAATCCATTACAGGCGGACAGGTTATCATCGATGGATATGATATTACAGACAAGAACACAGATATCAATAAAGTGCGTGAAAATATTGGAATGGTATTCCAGCACTTTAATCTGTTCCCGCATAAGACAGTAATGGAGAACATTACGATGGCGCCGGTGGAATTGAAAAAGATGACACTGGAACAGGCAACTGCGGTAGGGGAAAGTCTGCTGAATGAAGTCGGACTGGCAGAAAAGGCTGACGTATATCCGGCACAGCTTTCCGGAGGACAGAAACAGCGTGTGGCAATCGCGAGAGCCCTTGCGATGCATCCGGATATCATGCTGTTTGACGAACCGACATCTGCTCTGGATCCGGAGATGGTCGGAGAAGTACTGAATGTTATGAAGACACTGGCAAAACAAGGAATGACCATGGTCGTTGTAACACATGAGATGGGATTTGCGAGGGAAGTCGCAGACCGTATCATCTTTATGGATGGAGGCTATATTGTAGAAGAAGGAACTCCGGAAGAAGTTCTCGGACATCCAAAAGAAGAAAGAACGATCAATTTCTTAAACCAGGTATTATAAGGAAGTACATCCCTGTAAAACATGCAAGATGGTTTTGCAGGGATATTTTTTATTCCATAGGAGATTTTACAGAAATCGGTTATGGAATAAGAAATATGAGACAGAGAGATGAATGCAGAATAGAAAAAGGAGGAGTATCATGAAGACGATTCTGTGTTATGGGGATTCCAATACTTATGGTTATGACCCGGCCACAGGTTTTCGCTATCCCTATGAGCAAAGATGGACAACGATCCTGCAGGAACGGCTGGGAAACAGCGTGCTGGTGATTCCAGAAGGACTGAACGGCAGAACCACCTGTTTTGAAGATGAGATACGGCCGGGAAGAAATGGATTTTCCTATCTGGAACCATGTCTGCACAGCCACGGTCCCATTGATCTTGTGGTGCTGATGCTCGGAACCAATGACCTGAAAATCCGGTTCCAGCTGACGCCGACGGATATCGGCAAGGCGGTGGACCGGCTGATTCGTACGATTTTATCGGTGACTCCCCAGAAACGCCTGGATGGAATGCCGGCAAAGATTCTTTTGATGTCGCCGCCGCATCTGGGAGAAAATTTGTGTGAAATTCCATCAGGAGAAGAGATGGGATTTGAGAGAGGCATAAAATACTCCAGAAGGCTGGCGCCTGTTTATGAGGAATGGGCCCGGTTTCATGGAATAGAATTTCTGGACGCGGCCAGGTATGCCAGGGCATCTGATCTTGACGCCTGTCATTTGTCAGCAGAAAGCCATCATTCCTTAGGGGAGGCAGTGGCTGCAAAATGTGCAGAAATCCTGGGAATACAGGCCTGGCAGGGTTGTCATTGAAGAATGGTTCATATATAATAGCAGATAAATAAGTAAAAAACCGGAGGAACAAAAGATGGATTTAAAAGGAAGAAACTTTCTGACGCTGAAAGATTTCACGCCGGATGAGATTGAATATTTACTGGAACTTGCGGCTAAATTAAAAGCAGACAAGAAGAAAGGAATTACAGGAAACAGTTTAAAAGGCAAAAATATCGCATTGATCTTTGAAAAACCAAGTACACGGACAAGATGTGCTTTTACTATCGGATGCATCGATGAGGGTGGTCATCCGGAATATCTTGGAAAAGATGATATTCAGCTGGGCCATAAGGAGTCAGTAGAAGATACGGCACGGGTTCTTGGAAGAATGTTTGACGGTATTGAATTCCGCGGCTTCAAACATGAAAATGTGGAGAAGCTGGCTAAGTACAGCGGTGTGCCAGTGTGGAACGGTCTGACAGACGACTATCATCCAACACAGATCCTGGCAGATTTCCTGACATTAAAAGAACAGTTTGGAAAATTAAAAGGTCTTAACTTTGTATTTGCAGGAGATGGAAGAAATAACATGGGCAATTCCCTGATGATCGGATGTTCCAAGATGGGAGTTAACTTTACCTGTCTGGCGCCGAAGAGTCTCTGGCCGAAAGAAGAACTGATTGAACTGTGCAAAGGCTATGCAGAGGAATCCGGAGCCAAACTTACATTTACGGAAGATGTAGATGAAGGGGTGAAAGGTGCGGACTGTATTTACACAGATGTATGGGTTTCCATGGGAGAAGAAGAAAAATCTGCAGAACGTATGGCGATTTTAAGACCATATCAGGTAAACAAAGAGATGCTGGCGAAGACTGGAAAAGACAGCACCATTGTTATGCACTGCCTGCCGGCTGTCAAAGGAAATGAGATTACAGAAGATGTGTTTGAGGAAAATGCAGATGTTATTTTCGATGAAGCGGAGAACCGGATGCATACGATCAAAGCGGTCATGGTAGCCACATTAGGAGAACAGGCTTAAGATGATGAAAACCAGGATTCTAAAGGAATTAAAAGAGGCCGGGGATTATGTCTCCGGCCAGGAACTTTGCGAAAAACTTCAGGTATCCAGAACAGCAGTGTGGAAATATATGAATGCACTGAGAGAAGAAGGATATGGAATTGATTCTGTCACCAACAGAGGGTATAAGCTTTTAAGTATGCCGGACAGTGTCACGGCAGAAGAAATCGGAAGCAGTCTGCATACAAAATGGCTGGGACGAAATTTCAGATTTTATGAGACCCTGGATTCCACCAATCTGGAAATCCGGAGACTGGCGGAAGAAGGAGCTCCCCATGGAACGACGGTCGTTGCGGAGAAGCAGACCAGCGGAAAAGGCAGAAGAGGACGCAGCTGGCTGGGAGATGCAGGATGCGGAATCTGGATGAGTTTCCTGCTGCGGCCGCAGATTGCGGTAGAAAACAGTTCCATGCTGACGCTGATCGCCGCCCTGGCGGTGCAGAAAGCGGTCATGGAGGAGACAGGCCTCAGGTGGCAGATCAAATGGCCGAATGATATTATTGCAGAAGGCAGAAAAGTCTGCGGGATCCTGACAGAATTAAGCGCGCAGATGGATGAACTGAATTATGTCGTTGTAGGTCTGGGAATCAATGTAAACGTAAAGGAATTTCCGGAAGACTTAAAAGAGAAAGCGACTTCCATCCAGATAGAGACAGGCCGGAAGGTGCGAAGAGCCCCTTTGGCAGCCAGGGTGCTGGAGTATTTTGAACAGTACTATGAGCAGTTTCTTAAAACAGAAGATTTGTCTGCCTTTGCAGATGATTACAACCGTCTGCTGGTCCATATGAACCAGCGAATCCGTGTGGTCAGAGGCTCCAGGGAGGATTTTTATATTTCGAGGGGAATCGATCACAAAGGGGAGCTGATGGTGGAAGATGACGCCGGAAGGAAGACCACAGTGCTGTCCGGTGAAGTATCTGTGCGCGGAATTTTGGGATATGTTTAAAAAGGAAAATGACAAGGAGTTGTTATGTATCAGAAAAAGGTAACCCTGTGCGGTTCCAACGCATATCAGAAGAAATATTATCTGAATGAAGACTTTCAGGGACTTCCGGATCAGGTAAAAGATGAACTGAAAATTGCCTGTGTGCTGTACACGGAGGAAGTGGGAGGAATTCTCACGGTTGAATTTGATGAAGATGGGAAACTGTCATTTGTGACTCAGGCAGAAGAAAATGATTTTTTCTACGATGAGATCGGCGGAGCTCTGAAAATAAAGCAAATGCAGCAGGAAAAAAGGGATCTGTGGGAATCCCTGGAATTATATTACAAAGTATTCTTTTTAGGAGAAGAGGAAGAGGTATAGAAATATGTTATTAGCATTGGACGTTGGGAATACAAATATTACGATCGGTGTATTCCGCCGGAAAGAAATCATAGAGTCTTTCCGTATTACGACAAAGATCCAGAGAACATCGGATGAATACGGAATGATCATCTCAGACCTTTTACAGGCCAAAGGGAAAGACTGTAAAGAAGTAAAGGCGGCTATTATCTGTTCGGTTGTTCCGAATATCATGCATTCGCTGGTCAATGGAATTGTGAAATATTTCAATATTAAACCGATCATTGTAGGACCTGGCGTTAAAACAGGCATCAATTTGAGCCGTATGAATCCAGGAGAAGTCGGAGCTGACAAAATCGTCAATCTGGTAGCCGGATATGAATTATTTGGAGGACCGGCACTGGTCATTGATTATGGAACGGCGACAACATATGATGTCGTAACCGATGACGGGACATTTCTTGCAGGCGTGATCGTACCGGGAATCCGTACATCTGCCAACGCTCTGGTTCAGGGAGCGGCAAGACTGCCGGAGATTGAGATTGTAAAGCCGGATACGATTCTTGCCACAAGAACCGTAAGCTGTATGCAGGCGGGCCTGTTCTACAGTGTGGTCGGTGAGACAAAACACATTATCGCGCAGATGAAAGAACAGACAGGTTTTGAAAATCTTAAAGTCATTGCAACCGGAGGTCTGGGCAAAATGATCGCCAAAGAAGTAGAAGAGATCGACTACTATGATGGAATGCTGACATTGAAGGGATTAGAGTTAATATATGAAAAACAATAACAGATTAAAACCGCTCCAGATTGGAAATGTGGTAATCGATCATCCATTTACCCTGGCGCCGATGGCAGGAGTTACAGACCTGCCGTACAGACTTCTGTGCAAAGAACAGGGAGCAGGGCTTATGTGCACGGAAATGGTCAGCGCCAAAGGTCTGTATTACGGCAACCGCAAATCCGAACCGCTGATGGCGACAGATCCAAAAGAACAGCCGGCGGCTCTTCAGATTTTCGGATCCGATCCGGATATCATGGGAGAGATGGCGGCAAAAGTAGATAATGGCAAATTCCAGATGATCGATATCAATATGGGATGTCCGGTTCCAAAGATCGTAAATAATGGTGACGGTTCCGCGCTGATGAAGCAGCCGGAACTGGCAGGGAAGGTCATAAAAGCAGTGGCGTCTGCGGTCAAAGTGCCGGTAACAGTAAAAATCCGTAAAGGATTCGATGATGATCATATCAATGCGGTGGAAATAGCACAGATTGCGGAAGAAAACGGCGCAAAAGCTATTGCGGTTCACGGAAGGACCAGGGAGCAGTATTATTCCGGAAAGGCAGACTGGAGCATTATCCGCAGAGTAAAAGATGCGGTATCCATCCCGGTCATCGGAAACGGTGATATCACCTGCCCGGAAGATGCCCTGCATATGTATGAGGAAACTGGCTGTGACGGCTTTATGATCGGCAGAAGAGCCAAGGGAAATCCCTGGATTTTCAAAGAAATGATTCATTATTTTGAAACCGGAGAAACACTTCCAAGACCGTCTCTGGAAGAAGTCGTGGCTATGATGCTGCGTCACGGCCGCATGATGATTGACTTCAAAGGAGAGTACATCGGCGTAAGAGAAATGCGCAAACACGTTTCATGGTATACCTTCGGGTTCCCTGGAGCAGCGAAGCTGAGAGATAAAGTAAATCACACGGAGACCTATCAGGATCTGGAAGAACTTCTGACAAATTATCTGGAATCCAGCCGAAGATAGGCGGATACGTGAAATAGCGAGAATATCAATTGACAAACGAAAGTTATGTAAGCTATAATTAATCAGTTAACATTTAGAACGAAAGGAAGAGTGTTATGGCAGAGGCAAAGAAGAATATTTTAACACCGGCTGGTTTAAAAGCATTAGAGGATGAATTACAGGAATTAAAAGTCGTAAGACGTAAAGAGATTGCACAGAAAATCAAAGAAGCGAGAGAACAGGGAGACTTATCAGAGAACGCAGAATACGATGCAGCAAAAGACGAACAGCGAGATATGGAGGCCCGTATCGAAGAGATTGAACAGATCTTAAAGAACGCTGTTGTAATCGATGAGAAATTTGAAAAAGGTGTAATCAGCCTTGGATGTTTGGTGACTCTGGAAGATATTTCTCTTGGAAGAGAAGTAACATATCATATTGTAGGTTCTACAGAGGCAGACATTCTTCAGAATAAGATTTCCAATGAGGCGCCGATTGGAAAAGCGCTTCTCGGAAAGAAGATCGGGGATGTCGTTCAGGTTGAAGGCGTTGATCAGGTCAATGAATTCAGAGTCATTGATGTACAGAGAAAGTAAGAGGAAGTTGGAAAAGTGGCACAGCAGAATAAAGATACAAACGAATTAATCAAAGTAAGAAGGCAGAAGCTTACAGACCTGCAGGAAGCAGGAAAGAATCCTTTTGAAATTACGAAATATGATGTAACACATCATTCTGTGGAAATTAAAGATAATTATGATGAACTGGAAGGAAAAGAAGTTGCGGTAGCAGGACGTCTGATGTTCAAGCGTGTGATGGGAAAAGCGTCTTTCTGCAACGTACAGGATCTGGAAGGCAGCATTCAGGCTTATGTCGCAAGAGATGAAATCGGTGTGGAAGAATACAAAGATTTCAAGAAAATGGATATCGGAGATATTGTGGGGATTAAAGGAACTGTCTTTACTACAAAGACAGGTGAGAAATCCATCCATGCGACAGAGGTTCTTTTATTATCCAAGAGCCTTCGTCCGCTTCCTGAGAAGTTCCACGGTCTGACAGATACTGATACAAGATACCGTCAGAGATATGTGGATCTGATCATGAACGCAGAATCCAAAGAAGTGTTCATCAAGCGTTCTAAGATCATCAAGGAAATCCGCAAATTCCTGGATGAACGTGGATTTATGGAAGTGGAGACTCCAATGCTGGTTTCTAATGCGGGAGGAGCTGCAGCGAGACCATTTGAGACACACTACAATGCACTGAATGAAGATGTAAAACTTCGTATTTCTCTGGAACTTTACCTGAAGAGACTGATCGTTGGAGGTCTGGAAAAAGTTTATGAGATCGGACGTGTGTTCCGTAACGAAGGTGTGGATACAAGACATAATCCGGAATTTACGCTGATGGAATTATACCAGGCATATACGGACTATAATGGAATGATGGATCTGACAGAAAGCATGTTTCGCCACCTTGCTGAAACTGTGTGCGGAAGTACGCTGATCAGCTATAATGGAACAGAAATCGATCTTGGAAAACCATTTGCGCGTATTACGATGAATGATGCGGTGAAGAAGTATACAGGAATCGACTTTGATACAGTAGAAACGGATGAAGAGGCAAAAGCGCTGGCAGATCAGCACAATGTTGAATATGAAGAGCGTCATACAAAAGGCGATATCATTAATCTGTTCTTTGAGGAATTCTGTGAGAAAGAACTGGTTCAGCCTACCTTTGTTATGGATCATCCGCTGGCCATTTCTCCATTGACAAAGAAGAAACCATCCGATCCGGAAAAAGTAGAGCGTTTTGAATTATTTATTAATACATGGGAAATGTGCAATGCATACTCTGAGTTAAATGACCCGATCGATCAGAGGGAGCGTTTCGCACAGCAGGATGCCAATGCGGCAGCAGGAGATGAGGAAGCAGAGCATACAGATGAAGATTTCTTAAATGCACTGGAAATCGGAATGCCTCCGACAGGAGGAATCGGTTATGGAATTGACCGTCTGGTTATGCTGCTGACAGATTCTCAGGCCATCAGAGATGTGTTATTATTCCCGACAATGAAGAGCATCGGCGGAGCCGAGGGCAAGAAATCGGACAAGAAAGAGGAGTCCGAACCGGCTGTGAAGATTGATCTTTCCAAGGTGAAAGTTGAGCCGCTGTTTGAGGATGCCGTTGATTTTGACACCTTCAGCAAGTCTGATTTCCGAGTCGTAAAGGTGGAGGCATGCGAGGCAGTTCCGAAGAGTAAGAAGCTCCTGAAGTTCACACTGAACGACGGAACAGACCGGAAACGCACGATTTTAAGCGGAATTCACGAGTATTACGAGCCGGAAGAACTGGTCGGAAAGACCTGTGTGGCGATCACAAATCTTCCGCCGAGGAAGATGATGGGTATCGACTCCGAGGGTATGCTGATCAGTGCAGTACATGAGTACGACGGGCAGGAAGCATTGAATCTGCTGATGCTGGATGATAGTATTCCGGCAGGAGCGAAGCTCTACTAAGGATAAGAAATGACCCTCAGATTTGACAGCAAAAATTCATTTTGACAACAATTTGACAACAAAAACCAAAGCGAATACGAATTATTATGACGTATTGTAAAAAGTTGTCACTCGTCCATTTCAGGCAAAACAGATTGCTTAGGGCACTTTTTGAAAGATGAACTTTCAAAAAGTGTCCTTTTTTGATGCGGTCAGAAAACATCAGTGGTGGTCAAAACCAAGAATGGAGGATCAGAGAAATGAAAACAGAGGACAGATATTATAATGACCAGAAACGTAGCGAAGTAATGGAGGCAGCACGTAGACTAAGAAGAAAATATCTTAGATATCAGCAGGCTGAGATTGTATATAGTCTGTCTCATAAAAAACTGATGGAATTAGCAAGCAATGCAGAAGCAATCTATAGGCTGGATGGCATTGTATTAATCAACAGAGAGATTTTTGATGAGTATCTTGAAAAATTTCATGAGAAAAAAGAGGGCTGATGGAGGATTATGTTATGGGATATGCGAGAAAAGATGTAGAGGAGGCAAGAAAATACCATAAAAAGTTTGTCAGATATAAGGAAGGAGCTGAAAAATACAGTTTGGGTCTTACTAAATTTCAGGAATTGGCTAAGGAGGCTAAGGCTGTATATAAGGTTGATAAAATAGTTTTGGTCAATTGTGAGATCTTTGAAAAATTTTTAGAAACCTTTAGAGAATATTGAAAAAGAGGAGAACTAAAATGCATGGAAAGGTATGGATGTTTTCACATCTGATTGATGACGAGGATCTGGCGTTCCTGCAGAGAGAATTTGTCAGTTATCAGCAGGCTATGGACTACTACGGCTTGGGCTATAAACCAATTGTCAGGCTGTCTCATATATCGGGATCTGTTTATAAGATTGGAAAAAAGGTATTGATCCGACGGAGCATTTTTGAAGAATATCTGAGAAATCATGTGAAAAGGGGGACTGAAGAATGGGAAGAGTTATTGCGGTAGCAAATCAGAAGGGCGGAGTCGCCAAAACAACAACAGCGGTAAATTTAGGAATTGGACTTGCAAGAGAAGGGAAAAGGGTGCTGCTTGTTGATACAGATCCACAGGGAAGTCTCACAGCCAGTCTCGGATACGTGGAACCTGATGAGATTCCGGTTACGCTGGCAAATATATTATCAGCAGTGATCAATGAGGAAGAAGTCAATCCATCCGGGGGTATTCTCCACCATGAGGAAGATATCGATATTATGCCCGGGAATATTGAACTTTCAGCATTAGAAGTTGTTATGGGCAATGTAATGAGCAGGGAGCTGATCCTGAAGGATTATATCGATATGATGAGAGAAAGATACGACTACATTTTAATTGATTGTATGCCGAGTCTTGGAATGATGACAATCAATGCTTTAGTTGCTGCAGATTCTGTTCTTATCCCTGTTCAGGCAGCATATCTGCCGGTAAAAGGACTTCAGCAGCTGATTAAGACAATACTGATGGTCAAAAAGAGATTGAATCGGGGACTTGAGATTCAGGGGATCCTTCTTACTATGGTGGATTACCGGACCAATTATGCAAAAGATATCACGGCGAAGCTGCGTGAAACCTATGGATCACGGATTGCAATATTTGAAACTGCAATCCCCATGTCGGTGAAAGCGGCAGAGACAAGTGCGGAGGGAGTCAGTATCTATTCCCATTGCCCGAAAAGCAAGGTTGCCGAAGCTTACCGAAATCTGACACAGGAGGTGCTGGAATATGAAAAATAGCAGGAGCGGAGAAAAGATAAAGCTGACAAGCATTGATGAATTGCTGGGGGTTGTAAATGAAGAGTCTGCAATGGAAATTGAGATAAAAGCAATTAGTCCATTTAAAGGCCATCCCTTTAAGGTAATAGCTGATGACAAGATGGAAGAGTTGATCAATAGTGTAAAGGAGAGCGGAGTTATTACACCTGTATTGCTCCGTCCGGCGGGAGAAAATCACTATGAAATGATATCCGGTCATCGGAGAATGTATGCGGCACGTAAAGCAGGACTTTCTACAGTTCCGGCGATTGTAAGGGATATGACAGATGATGAAGCGGTAATCGCTATGGTTGATGCCAACATTCAAAGAGAAGAGCTTCTGCCGAGTGAGAAAGCTTTTGCCTATAAGATGAAATTAAACGCTATGAAAAGGCAGGCCGGCAGACCCTCTAAAAATAATTCTGGTCAAAATGACCAGAATTTATCCGGAGCAGTCTCAAGAGATATTTTAGCCGAACAGGTGGGTGAAAGTTCAAAACAGATACAGCGTTACATTCGTCTTACCGAACTTATCCCTGAATTGCTTGATATGGTCGATAATAAGAAACTGCAGTTTACGGTGGCTGTAGATATTTCTTATATCGATAAGGAAATGCAGAAATGGATTTATGAATATATCAAAGACAATGGGTTTATAAAACCAAATCAGATTGCTGTCTTAAGGAAGCGGCTGGAAGATGAAAATGTAGGTCACAATTATATGATCTCCATATTTAATAATTGCATTGCTCCAAAAAGAAAGATGCGTAAGGTCACACTACCGGAGAAAAAACTGAAAAATTATTTTCCTCCGGATTATACCCAGGAGCAGATGGAAGAGATAATTGTTTCTCTGTTGGAAGAATGGAAGAAAGAATTGCAGACAGAGTAAGAATACTGATGAAAGAAATTGTGATGATAAAGGCCAGAAGTGCCAAAATCAAACTTCACAGAATACAGATGAGAGGAGGATGTGTATGGAACAAAAAGTATCATTTGATTATTTTTACGGCACGCAGGCCGATCAGTACAGTTTTTATCGAATACCGAAGGCGTTATTTCAGGATGAATATTTTAAAAATCTTTCCAGTGATGCGAAAATCCTTTATGGATTGATGCTGGACAGAATGTCATTATCTATTAAAAATCAGTGGTTTGATGAACAGAACCGGGCGTATATCTATTTTTCCATTGAGGATATTATGGAGTTGCTGAACTGTGGAAGAAATAAAGCTGTTAAGTCCTTACAAGAGCTGGATCAGGAAAAAGGGATCGGACTGATTGAAAAGAAACGGCAGGGATTTGGAAAGACAAATATTATCTATGTCAAATCATTCGTAATCCCTGATAGAGATGTTATAACCCCTCAGATTGAATCACAGAAGTTTACAATACAAACTACTGATGAAAAAGGGGATGACACAGAAGTTTGTAAAATAAACTTCAAGAAGTCCCAAAATCAAACTTCAAGAAGTCCTGAAAATAAACTTCAAGAAGTTTGCAAATCAAACTCTAATTATAATAATTTGAGTTATAATAAAGAGAATGATAATGAATCAGATCAAATCAGATCTGCTGATGTGCGATCAGATGATCGTCTGGCGATTATGCAGGCATATAAAGAGCAGATCAAAGAGAATATCGACTATGATGGATTGACTATCAGTCATCCCCTTGATAAAGATCTGATCCAGGGAATCTATGAACTGATACTGGAGACAGTATTGTGCCAGAATCAAGAAATCCTGATTGCGAGCAATTGGTATCCGGCAGAACTGGTGAAAAGCAAATTTTTAAAGCTGGAATATTCACATATCGAGTATGTGATTGAGTGTCTGAAGAAAAATACGTCAAAGGTAAAAAACATTAAGAAATATATGCTTGCGGCCTTATTCAATGCACCTGCCACGATTGATGGCTACTACCAGGCAGAGGTAAATCACGATATGCCGCAGTTTGCCTGACAAGAGAAGGGAGAAATCAGAACAATGATTATTATAAAACTGATAGAGAAACTGATATTACTGCCCGTTTGGATTATACTTCTGTTGATCAGTCTCTGTATTAAGCTGACGGTAAACTTGTACGGTTTTGTCAAAGGGATTTTCAGCTTTCTTCTGATTCTTCTGATAATCGGAACAATAGTGTGTTATCAGGACTGGATACAGGTGGCAGTGCTCTTATGCATTGAGATAGCGGCATTTTTGATTTTGTTCTTTGGCTGCTTTATTGAAGTGGCTGTGGATATGCTGAGAGGGCGTGTAGCAGACAGACTTTTGTCTTGGTGAAAGGAGATACTATGCCATATATACATAAAATATTCGAGAAAGCAACAATACGAAGCGTTGTAGATTTTCTGCTGTTTGGGCTGGGACCAGACGAGGATACGAGGGATTATGAGGAGAGACTGGATGAGTTGTATAATAAATTTGAGGAAGCAGTAAGAAAATATGATTCCAATCCTACATCAGAATTGCTGGATTTATCTAATGAGCTTTCCAGTGAGACAGCAAGTGTGTATACAGAAATCGGATTGCAGTTAGGCGTGCTTCTCGTCCTTGATGTGGTGACTAATCTCAGGTGCGAGAAAGATTTGAAAAGATGCAATATGACGATGGGAAATGAGAATGAAAATCTTATAAGTAAATTTTATAAGATGCAGGAAGCAACCTATTTACAAGAGACCTTGATGAAAGATAAAGAATATCAGAAAGCAGAACATGATATTATAGAAAGCACAAAAAAATTAAAAACGGTATTGTCTTATGATGGAGACTCTGATATTGTGCAGGAACTATTGGAAAAACTGGATAATAAAATCAGGATACATGGGAAAGTGACATATATTCAGGGATTCCACGATGCTATACATATTCTTAATTCGTAGATGATTAAAAGGCTCCGGATTCATTGCAAATCAGGAGCCTTTTACACAAGCAACATTTGTCACTGCTATAGTTTCGTATTGCTAGGCGAATATTATTAGCGTAAAATAAGGTTATAATATAGTACTCATGATGTGCGACACGAGTGTACTGTTTTATAAGTAGATGGTGGCGGCAAATATCTAAGTTGGCTTAAATAGTAAGAATATTTCAGAGGATTTTGGATATATGGGAAATGCAGATGCGGTTGTTATAAGTAGCTTGATAACCAAGGTTAATGGAAAAGAAGATCTTGTACATATTTTTTTGACAGATAGACGCAAGTATCAGGAAATAGTACATTCTGATAATTACAAAATCTCAAAATATATTCTAAATTATTTGGAGGAATATTCAGCCTCACCTCAAAAAAACTATGTTCAAGAAAGATTAGAATGTATAAAGGGCTATGAAAAATATTTTAAAAATGAAAAGAATCGGGAACTTATAGCGTATAAACAACATTTAATTGAAAAAATGAAACAATTCCCGGTAGAAAAAGGGAAAATGACAATATGTATAAATAATTTTTCTAACGCGCTTATACCTAATATAGATATAGATATTTTAGATGTTTATCTACTGGATAAAGATTTTTATTATAAAATAGTTCAATCCCCATATATTGACGTTTCACCATATTTGGTTGAATTTTTAGAGAGTTTTAAAGTTAAAGGTAAATACTTTGGTGAAATAAAGGAGAGATATCATACAAGAGGCTCGGCATATCTTATAAAACAAGAAATTCATTCTAAGTTGATTGAGGCTACAACTACAAATGGTGAAAAAAAGACAATTCTCACGTTATCTGACAAGATTATCGATGAGATCGATATGGATATTCTGGATGTTTTTATTGAGGATAGAAATGTTTATAAAACGCTTTTGAAGTCAGATAAATTTGAGATAGCTGAAACCATTAAAGAGTTCTTGAAAAAATATTCAAGTGGGAAAATAATGCCCAAGGAGTATTATTTAGAAAAGTATGATAAGTATTTGCAAATCATTTATCAAAGTGTGATGAATGAACCGATAAAAATAAGTCATTTAACAGATTTCATCATTACTGAAAATAAAGATATATTAACACTTTTCCTAGAAAACAAAGAAGCATATTATCAAGTGCGTAAGATGCGCATTTATGAGATAGATGGCAATATAATTAAGTTTTTAGAAAACTACAGACCTAAATTGAAAAAGTTTTCTAAAGCTCAAAAAAAAGAATATATTGCTGCTTTTGCAGAATTTACAAAACGCAAAAATGACTATAGTCTGTTGGATGATCTTATAAAACAATCTCAAAAGAATGTACTGCACTGGAAGAAAAGACGATGGAATAAATCAAGTCAGTATATTGAACAAGATTTTGTTACGTCTTATAACGGAAAAGAATGTGTATTTTCAGTTATAGGGAGTAAGATTGAGTTTAATAAATGGAAGGTGCATTTCTCTTTAGACGTGGATGGCAGGAATAACAGTGTTCCACATAAAAACAAAGAATATGAAATTTTGTATAGGAAAATTCTTAAAGATATTCAATATGAGGACACTAAGCGTCAAAAGGAAAAGAAAAGAGAAATTCCTAAAAATGTGCATCGTATTACATCAAAAGATTTTGTGGTTAGAACAAATGTGTTTAGATGTATTTCTGATAAGCATCATTTAGAAGAAGTTCTGGGAATTATCCAAGTCCTAAGACCTGATGGTTCCATTACAGAAGAAAAAGTTACAGCATCATATTGTAAAGAATGTTGCTGCTATTTTTTATTGAGAAGTGAATATGATAGAGTATTTAATAAAGGAATTCTTCTTTGTAAAATGATTGAAAAAGAAGAGTTTTATAAATCTGGTATAAATGGGTTCGCTGACATTAAGGGTGAATCCGTTCTAATGCAAAATGGCTATAACGTACAAGCAAAAGTTGGATTGACGGATATTCAGAGGCAAACAATTCTTGCTAACATTATGGATGAAAAAATCCTCAGTGCTTCGCAAATCATATCGTATTTACAATTTTTTAAAGCACAGAAAAGGAATTTACCCTCATACAAAATGGCAGTCGACAAATGGGATGCAGACCTACAATTCACAAAATTATATCAGCAAGACAAAAAGCAGCGAGTTTTTATAAATTCAATTACAAAAACGAGATATAGAAAGCCATAATAATAAAAAGCTACTGGTCGCTAAAAACTGGTAGCTTTTATTACTATTTCGCCAAAAACCCACTGTTGATCTCCATCGGCATATGATATGCCTGGCCTCTTTTCATCAGGCTGTAAAGTTTGAAGCTCATTAGCTCTGGTGTTGCATAGAGTGAGCTGCAGAAACTGAAGTAATCCAGATCTTCGTTTTTTGACAGTTCAGCCACATCCTGATCCTCAATCAGGAGATCAGCGGCGAAAAGGTTCGCCTGATATTCGGTCTCGTTAATCATATTGTAAAGTCTGTTGTCAGACATAGGCGCCATCTTAAGCTGTGTCCGGTGAAGGATAACATGCCCCAGTTCATGGGCGGCCACGATCCTTTTTTCCTCTTCTGAAAGAAAACTGCTGAGCATCACATAGATAGTCTGGCAGCTCATAAAGCAGTATCCTTTGAGCTTTCTATAATTTGACGACTCTCCGACAATGACATTAAGTCCTTTCAATATTTCAATTGGATCACGGGTCTTAAATTTCCGGACAAGATGTTCTGTCTTCTTGTATATATAATCATTTCCCAAATGAATCACCCCACATTATGCAAATAAAATGTCTGGAGAAATATAGCGTTGACATTTTTACATCTATAACAATATCAAATAGTGTGTCCCAAAAAACGGACAGCCTATTCCTGAGTGCTCTCCTTCGGTAAATATTTTTTTGGAGTGAATTTTTTTGCTCTCTTTTTAGAATCCAGATACAGCGTCTGGATCTCGTCCATAAAAGCTGTTTTATCTTCATCTGTCAGTTCTCCGCCGGCGAACATGGCGGCAGCCTGTTCTAGGATCTGCTGGGCCTGCCGTGCTCCTCTGGAACCATACTGTTCAGCAGCTTCTGTAATGAATGATTCTTCTTCTGTCATCAGATATGAAACATCGCATCCAAGCGTGTCAGCAAGTTTCTGATAAAGATCATGCTGCTTTGGATAGCGCCCTTCTGCTTCCCATCCGCGAATAGTACGAAGGGAAACGCCTATGGAATTTGCCAGCTGGGTTTGATTCATGTTCTTTGATTTTCTCAAATTTCTGATTTTTTCACCGAAAGTCATAACAATACCTCTTTTCTAAGCGGTTATTCTGGGGGTAAAGTGTACTTCCCGAGCAAAAGAGGAAAACACTTACCTGTTTATATATCTTGCCTCTTGACAATGGGATATCAATTGCCTATAATGTAAACCATAGCAAGACGGCAACTACTTGCCTATAATATAAACAATATTTCCTGTTTTGTCAATAAAAACTGGATAGATTGCCGATTTTGATATGACAGGAAATATATAAGATCAACCAGAAAACCAGAAAGAGGCAATTGGGAATATTGCCGATAGGAAAGGAAGGGCAGCATGGAACGTCAGAATTATTATATATGTATTGATCTGAAATCTTTTTATGCTTCCGTTGAATGTTCGGAAAGAGGGCTGGATCCATTTAAAACAAACCTGGTTGTGGCAGATCCGACACGGTCCAAATCCACGATATGTCTTGCTATTACTCCGGCAATGAAAAGCCTTGGGGTAAAGAACCGGTGCAGGATCCATGAAATCCCGAAAAACATCGAGTATATCACTGCTATGCCGAGAATGCAGCTCTATCTGGATTACTCCGCAAAGATTTACAGCATTTATCTCAGGTATGTTTCCCGGGAAGATATCCATGTGTACAGTGTGGATGAATGTTTTATTGACGTCACGGAATATCTTCATCTATATCATATGACACCAAAAGAGATGGCAGTGGAATTGATGAGAGCAGTGATGGATGAAACTGGAATTACGGCTACTGCCGGGGTGGGAACAAATCTCTATCTTGCTAAGATTGCAATGGATATCGTAGCAAAACATGTGGATGACCATATCGGCATTCTGAATGAGATTTCCTATCGGGAAAAGCTCTGGGATCATCAGCCCCTCCGTGATTTCTGGATGATCGGATCCAGGACAGAGAAGAAACTTTCTGGATATGGGATCCATACGATGGGTGATATCGCTCTTGCATCGATTACCTCAGAAGATCTTCTCTTTAAGATATTCGGCATTGATGCGGAGCTTCTGATCGATCATGCCTGGGGATGTGAGTCCTGCAGGATGAGAGATATCAAGAATTATCATACAGAAGACCACAGCTTATCTAACGGACAGGTACTGATGCGAAATTATGGGTATGAAGAGGCAGTCGTTGTTGCGAAAGAAATGACGGACGTACTGGTTCTGGATCTTGTACAAAAGGGGCTTGTTACAAATTCTGTGACGCTGTGGATCGCATATGACCACCGTTATGGACTGGAGCCATCCAGGGGAACAGCGAAATTTCCGGATGCTACTAATAGCTCCAAAAGGATTATCTGTGCAGTAGAAAATCTGTACAGGCAGATTACAGACCGACATACAGGAATCAGGCGGATTGAGATCTGCGCGAATAAAGTTGTTCCTGAGAGTTATATTCAATACGATCTGTTTTCGGATCCATATTCACAGGAGAAAGAAAAAAATCTGCAGAAAGCTGTGCTGGAGGTGAAAAGGCGTTATGGGAAAAATGCGATCATGCGGGGAGCAAACCTGTTAGACTGCTCTACATACAGGGAACGCAATAATCAGATCGGCGGCCACAGAAAATAGGGGAGATGATTTGATGTTGACGGCGGCATATCAGAAGATCTTATATTTACCAAGACCTCTGTCGAAAAGATATCCAATGGCCGTGGAACGGCGGGCAAAGCAGTTTGCTCCTTTTGCGGCATTAAAAGGTTTTGAAGAGAGTGTAAAGGAAAAGGAGATAATTTATGAGCCAAAAAGAATTTTACCAGATGAAAAGAAAAATGAACTGGATATGAAACTGAAATTACTGAAGCCGGGTATGAACATCCGGGCAGTATATTATCAGGAAAGCAGGATGTATCCGGGAACTGGGCAGCATCGTACGGCAGAGGGGATCGTTGATTTTTATGATCCGATGATCCATCTGCGGATAGGAGATGCAGAAATAAAGATCCAGGATCTCTATGATCTGTCCGGAGATTGTTTTGAAATGCTAGAGACACCATGTTAAAGATTGCAGGAAACAGGATGAGCCTGCCGGTGAGTGGGAGCCGGAAAAGACGTCCTGCGAATGCAGCAGATTTACAAAGCAAATCTGTAATTGTGATATCATGTACGTCCGCGCAGCTTTGGCGCTATTCGGAATGGGCGGCATGAAGCTCATCAGGCGGATTTGATTTCCCTTTGATCCGTTGAGTAATAAATGAAATTCTTATTGCTTGAAGGAGGAACCTATGGGATCAGATAATTATAAATGGCACGTTCACTGCCCTGTATGCGGAGCTTTTCTTGAGAAGAGTTCCCAATGTGATTCGGAGGTGGATTGTAAAAAATGTAAGAGCACACTGGAAGTATTGGTAAAGGATGATATCGTATCTGTCCGGCCTATGATCATCAGAGATGAACAGCTGAAAGCCAGAATGAGGGTTTATGCGCAGAGTTTCAGGACTGGATCCGGTAAGAAAAATTAAATAGGATGAGATATCTGTTCAGGCTGTGAATTTGGCTGGAACCATCAAGACAGCGGCAGATATCAAGAGTTTGTCAAGGAGCTGAACCTGACTGGAATCACTAAGAGCCCGGCAAAACATTTACAGGTGTAACACAAGATCTAAAGGTGATCATGTGTTTACGAGACACTGTATGTGTTTTGCCGGGTTTTTTTGTCCAGAAAAAGAAATCAGAAAATAGATCAGTCATTCTATTGGCAGAGAGATATTACGGAGGTGATTCTATTGGAGAAAAAAAGTATTAAATTTTAAATTTTTTCCTGTAAATTGCATTTTCCCTGTTCCTATTAGTAGAGGGAAAAGTAATCTGGAGCCTTGGGCTCCCGTTCAAAAAAAACGGGTGAGTCCAGGGCTTATTGTAGTGCCTGAATTTACAAAAACGTAATTGAAGCAAAATCTGTACCCAGGACCACCCGCAGCCGCAAGGCAGAAAGGTGGTCCATATGATGACATTAAAAGAGTTAAGAAAAATGGTAAATCTTACAGAGAGCAACGGGAGGGTTCCCACTGCGAGACAACTAATGGAATCTGGAGAAGAAGTGATCGTAAAGGAAATTCTTTCACGGGAAACAGCAATCAGCGTGTATGCGAATGGATTTGTTCTTTACCGGGCAGGAAAGCATTATACCGTCTTCTCTATTGAAGATTGTGGGACTTATGGTTATGAGTCTGTAAAGGATGCCGCTCAAATATATGAGTCTTCATTTTTTGATAATGAAAACTGGTATGTCCGTTTGATCATGGAAGCGGAAGACCGGCTGGAACGAAATCAGGAAAGAATTAAATCTAATCATAAGGTATGTTCGTATGACCGTCTGGTCGAGGAGTGCGGTGAGATAGGAAATGATGAAGAAGATATTCTGGAAAGTATGGCCAAAGATGATCTTATCAAAAGAATGATGGAAAAACTCAATGAACGTCAGAGGGATATTGTCTATCTTTTTTATTTTGAGCAGTGGAGACAGCAGGATATTGCAGATCATTTCGGTGTATCGCAGCAGAGTGTTTCAGATATGATCAGACGGGTGTTAAAAATTTTATCTGAATATGTGCATCAGGAAAGAAATAATTAAAAAATTTTTAGGTTCACCTTGTAAAAGGGTATAGGTCACTTCTGAAAGGTGAGGGGGTTAAAAACTCTCAGGCACCTTGATAAGTGAATACCCTGCTCAGAGTGATACCTGACCTGAATATGCATCCTGCGTGTCTTGTCAGAGAAAACGTTCCGGAAATATTGGAACCCGGGACAGGAACGGATCTGAGAAAGAAAACAGGAAAATGCTCAAATCTTAAATCAAAAATAATTGTCTGATTCATAAAGATGATGACAGTAGAAACAGTGTGGCGGTGTTTGTTTCCAAAGGAATAGATACCGCCATATTTTTGTACTGTTATCCCGGCATTTATAAAAGCCGACTGTCCCAGGCAGTGCAAATATATTGGAAGGGAGGAGATGAAAGGCACGATCAGAATATAAATCGAATGAAAAAAAGTTACTGTAAAAATGAAATTTCAGAAAGGATTTAAGAAGATGAAAAGAAAAAGAATGGCAAAGAGAGTGGTATCAGGATGTCTGGCGCTGATTTCTTTTCTGTCCACGGCATTATCTCCTGCAGTTGCCTATGCTGCGGAACCGGCATCTGAGAAGATCCCTTATTATGAGGAGATCAAAGATCAGCTGGATCCGGACGAGGTCGTTACAGCAAACGATTATGAGATTACGGTTGGTTCTTCCTTTGATATTACTTCTGATTTTTCCGGGATTGAGATCCCGGATGACAGTAAGGTAAAAGTGACGTTCCATGATGCAGAGAATGAGAGTGGAAATTCCTTTAGTACAGATCATGAGGATACCTACCAGGCGGTCTATTATGTGGAACCGCAGACAACCGGCCATCCGGTCTATCAGATCAGCAGGAACATCCTTGTAAAAGAGGTACAGACGGAAGCAGAAAGTACAGCCAACACAGACAGTTCTTCTGATGATGACTCAGGGAATGGAGAAACTTCTGACAGTGAAGAGGAGCTATCAGACACGGAATCAGATCAGGTAGGTCAGACAGAAGCAGAGGATGTACCGGACAAGGGCGATATGCTTTCTGAGGAAGCATTGGATGAAGCGATTGAAAGTACGGAAGGACAGAAAATCGTAGATGAGGAAACCGGTCTGTCTCTGGGAGAAGTTCTCATTCAGGCAGAGGAACAGGGCGTAGACATTCAGGGTCTTGATCAGGGAGAAAGTGTAACTTTTACAGCTAAGGCCCCGATGACACGGGCGGCCAGAGCTTCCCAGACAGTCACTATTACCCAGGGATCGTGGTACTACTATGCAGACTATGGACTTGGTTCCTATTTGACCTCTCCATTTACTGTGTCTTTTGGAAATGTAACGGCAACAGCATATTGCGTACAGCCGTCCAAACCGGGACCGGGAAGCGGCACATATCAGATTACAAAGCTGGAAGGGAATAAAGAACTGGCAAAGGTCTGCTATTATGGAACAGAAGCAGCGGGATCAGCATATTTCTTTAATAATTACCATCAGGATTTTTCTGCGGGGAAACGGTTTATTGTAACGCATCTGGCGGCGTCATATGCAAATGGGAGCAGCGATGCGTTTTATGGAACCAACAGCACAGGAGAGGCTCTGGCTATGGAACTGTATCATTATGCAGTGAGACAGCCGGATATTCCGGATGTAGAAATGTCCTTCTCTAATGCGGACGTGACTGCATATGTTGATGGCGACCAGCAGAGAACAGAAGATATTACGTTTAATGCATCCAGTCAGCAGACAATCACTATGAACCTGCCGGATGGGGTGAAACTTCATAACATCAGTACAGGCAGTGTCAGCGCTGCTGGAGCGGATGTCACGATTTCCGGAGGTACAAAGTTTTATCTGACCGCACCGCTCACCCAGACAAAAGACGTGTCCGGATCGTGGTCGGCAAAGATGCAGGGAAGTATTACAAAAGACTACTCTGCCTATAAGATCACAACCGGGAGTGAGCATCAGGATCTTGCCCTTGTATTCGGCGAGGGCGTAGAGGATGAAAAGTATGTAAGTTTTTCGGTGAAATGGCTGGAACTGGCAAAGGTAGAGGTCATCAAAGTGGACTCCAATCATGAGAACGCAAAATTATCCGGAGCAGTGTTTGGCATATACAGTGATAAGGACTGTTCAGAACTGATTACAGAAATGCCGGCTACGGACCAGAATGGATCTGCTGTAGCAGAGATTGTAAAGACTCAGGATACGGTGTACCTGAAAGAGATCACAGCTCCATCTGGTTACCGGATCAATGTGTCTGCTTATAACGTAAACCTTGTGGCGAATGAGACAACTTCCGTTACTGTTCCGGATCAGGAGCAGATGGGAGAACTTACAATCTATAAGGATGGACAGGTATTGACCGGTGCGGATGTGACAGAAGATGGCGTCACCTTCCGCTATGAGAACCGCAGGCAGGAGGGCGCTGTCTATAACGTTTATGCGGGAGCGGATATTATAACTGCCTACGGCGCAAAAGTCTACAGTAAAGGGGATTTGGTAAAAGCGAACCTGACAACAGATTCCAATGGAGCCACCGTGTTGAAAAATCTTCACCTTGGGACCTACACCATTAAAGAAGTGCAGGCTCCGGAGAATTTTTATAATGCCGGGGAGGAAAAGACAGTCACGCTGTCCTATGCCGGACAGAACGTGGAGATGGTATTCAGCGAGAGTACCTTTGTCAATGACCGGCAGAAAGCGGAAGTTTCCGTGCTGAAAAAGGACAAGGACACCTTAAATCCTCTGGATGGCGGCGTGTTTGGCCTGTATGCGGGAAGCGAAATTAAAAATGCAGATGGAAGTGTTGTGGTATCTAAGGGAACGCTGATTGAGAAAGCGGTGACTGGAGAGAATGGAAAAGCCGTATTTACGGCAGACCTGCCAATAGGATTTTCCTATGATGTGAAAGAAATCCAGGCTCCGGAAGGTTATGTGCGGAACCAAGCAGATGTATATTCCTTTACGTTCTCTTATACCAATGACAGCGAAGCGAAAGTGACATTTACCCATACCTTTACCAATGAGAGAGTAAACGCCACAATCCGCTTGCAGAAAAAAGACGCAGAGACGAACCAGGTAGCTCCACAGGGAGACGCCACGCTGGAAAATGCGGTGTATGGCCTGTATGCCCGTGAGGATATTGTCCATCCGGACGGGGCAACCGGCGTGATCTATAAAGCCGGTGACAGGGTGGCAACGCTGACCACGGATGAGAACGGGGAAGCGTCTGCAGAGAATCTTTATCTTGGGGAGTATTTTATAAAAGAGATTACGCCTCCGGTCGGGTATCTGGCAGATGAGCAGGAACATGACCTGATGTGCAGCTATGAAGGAGATCTGACAGCAACCGTGGAGCGGGAGTGCGTTTCACTGGAACAGGTAAAGAAGCAGCCCTTTGAAATTATCAAAGCAGCCAATAACGGGGAGACGGACGCCGATCTGCTTTCCGGTGCCGGATTTACAGCATATCTTCTTTCTGATCTGACGGTAAAAGAAGATGGCAGTTATGATTTTGATTCCGCAGAACCGGTGGTGATCGGGGAGAATGGAGCGACAGAGATGTTTACGGACGAGAAAGGCCATGCCTGCAGCATTGCCCTTCCTTATGGTACCTACCTTGTCCGTGAGACAACCACGCCCCATAATTACAAGCCGGTGGATGATTTTATCGTGCGAATCTCGGAGCATAGTCCGAACACGCCCCAGGTATGGCGGGTGCTTCTGGACGAAGAATTTGAAGCGAAGCTGAAAATCATCAAGCAGGATGATGAGACGAAAAAGCCGGTACTGCAGGAAGGCACGGAGTTCCGGATCTATGACCTGGACAATAAAGAATACGTTGAGCAGGTGACGACTTATCCGACAACGGAGGTTCATACCTCTTTCTTTACGGACGAGGAAGGCTATCTGATTCTGCCGCAGAATCTTGCAATCGGGCATTACCGGATTGAGGAAGTCACAGCGCCTTACGGATATACGCTGAATGAGAATTACTATGAGATTGCCGTGGATTCCGATACCGCTTACCAGATCGATCCGGTATCCGGTGATGTGGTGATCGAAGCGGTCTATGAGAACCATCCGGTAAAAGGGAAACTGAAAATTGTAAAGCAGGGCGAAGTGCTGGACGGTTTCAGCAAAGATTTTGTTTATAAAGTAGAAAATCTGGCAGGCGCAGTCTTTGAGGTGTATGCGGCGGAGGATATTTATACCGCTGACTTCCAGAAGGACGCAGAGGGGAACCGCATCCTGGAATACGCCGCTGGCGAGCTGGTGGGAACCGTGACTACGGATGAAAACGGGGAGGCATATCTTTCTGATCTTCCTCTTGGCAGTTACAAAGTTGTGGAAGTTACCGCCCCGGAAGGCTTTGTGCTGAATGGGGAAGCGCAGACAGTGACCTTTACCTATAAGGATCAGGAGACACCTGTGATCGAGCAGGAAGCTGTATTCCAGAATGACCGGCAGAAAGTGGAAGTATCCGTAGTGAAAAAGGATGCTGAAACACAGGCGGAAGTGGAAGGCGCTGTGTTTGGATTATATGCCAAAGAGGATATTCTGGCGCATGGCGAGGTACTTGTGAAAGCGGACACGCTGATTAGCAAGGCATTGTCTGATGAAAACGGGAAAGCGGTATTTATGAATGACCTTCCCTTTGGACATTACTATATCAGAGAAGAAGCGGCTCCGGACGGATATGTTTCTTCCGATAAAGTTGTAGAAGTGATTGCAGAGTACCAGGGGCAGGAGATCCCTGTGGTGGAACTGTCCTCTGAATATGAAAACGAGCCGACAAAGATTTCCGTGAAAAAGACGGATCTCACAACCGGCGTGGAGCTGGAAGGCGCAAAACTGACAGTCCTGGATAAAGACGGAAATATCGTAGACAGTTGGGTTTCCGTAAAAGGAGAGGAACATCTGATTGAACGGCTGACGGTGGGCGAGACTTATACACTCCGGGAAGAACTGGCTCCCTATGGCTATCTGAAAGCAGAAGAAATCACCTTTACCGTGGAAGATACTGCCCAGATCCAGAAAGTGGAAATGAAAGATGATGTTCCGACAGGAACGCTGATCATCAACAAGAAAGGCGAGTTTCTGGAGGATGTGACACTGGTCGATACCATTGGCGGCTGGATCAGCCACCTCTTTGAGTATATTACCGGCGCTCTGAAAGATGTAACCTTTGAGGTATACGCTCTGGAGGACATCCAGGCGGCAGACAGCGAAAGTGAGGATTATTACAAAAAGGATGAGCTGATCGCCACGATCACCACAGATGAGACAGGCATTGCGAAGCTCTCAGATCTTCCGCTTGGAAGATACTATGTGAAAGAAAAAGAGACGGCGGAAGGCTATGTGCTGGACGGGGAGATCCGGGAGATTGATCTGACCTATGTGGATCAGGACACAGCGGAAGTCACCTGGTCTGGAGACTGGCAGAATAACCGCCAAAAAGTGGAAGTCTGTGTTCTGAAGAAAGAAAAGGACACTGACCGTGTGCTTGAGGGCGCCGTGTTTGCTCTTTCCGCAAAAGAGGACATTATCAATAAAAACGGAGATGTGATCCTGGAAGCGGGAACCGTAATCGAGGAAAAGACAACCGGCGAGGATGGAAAACTGACCTTTGAGGCGGATCTGCCCATCGGATTTTCCTATACCGTGAAAGAAACTTCTCCGGCTCCGGGATTTGCTACCACAGATGAGGTGCAGGAGTTTACCTTTACAGCGGAATCTTCCGAAAAAGCGACAGTTTCCTATGAATTTACCTTCGAGGACGAACCGACAGTTTTTGAATTTACCAAAACTTCCCTGACTACCAGGGAGGAGATCGAGGGAGCAAAGCTGACGGTAACGGATGAAAACGGAGAAGTTGTGGATGAATGGGTATCCGGCAAAGAGCCACACATCATAAAAGAGCTGGTGGTCGGTCAGACCTACACGATGACGGAAGTGATTCCGGCTCCGGGATATGTGACTGCAGAGAGTATCCGGTTTACCGTGGAGGACACTGCCGAAGTCCAGAAGATCGAAATGAAGGACGATGTGACAAAGGTGGAGATTTCTAAAACGGATGTTGCCGGAGAGGAACTGCCGGGAGCAGAGCTGACCATCCTGGACGAGAATGGGGAGGTCGTGGAGAGCTGGACTTCTACGGAGGAACCGCACTATATCGAGATGCTGCCGATCGGAAAGTACACACTTCATGAAGAATCCGCACCGGAAGGATATCTGATTGCGGAGGATGTAGCGTTTGAGGTAAAGGATACCGGTGAGATCCAGAAAGTTACCATGAAAGATGAGGCAGAGCCGGAAGAAACAGCGGAGACGCCTCAGGACACCACATCCGTGGATGCTCCGCAGACCGGAGACCATACAAACATTCTGCTATGGTCTGCATTGCTTGGTCTGGGGCTTTGCGGATCTGTCGCGGCAGTTATTTTAAGAAGAAAAAGGAAATAAGCAGTTGGAAACGGGCGTTCACTGAAATATGTGGGCGCCCTTTTATGGAACAGAAAAGGATACAGGATTATGGGAAATAAGAAATTAGTGATCGATCCGAAAGCGGCAATACCGGGGCAGAAGTATCAGAAGGACAAACCATGGTCCTGCAGATATTGTTACTGGTGGGGAAAAGGTGGATGTAAGGAAAAACAGTGTCATTATCTGGCTTCAGAAATCAAAAAAAGAGAATTGCCCCGTGAGCCGGGACGCTGTAAAGGCTGTCCCTATGGAAAGCATATGCCGTGCATCGGTTACTGTATTGCAGCTTTATATCGGGAAATGAATTTTCGGAAAGCGAGGTGAAAATTTGCAGGATGAAGTAAATGAGAAAACAATCAGTCTGTGTGTTCAGTGTACCAGGATGACAGCAGGAGTGCTGAAAGCGGCGCTGCGGAAGTATTTGAACGACAGAGACCGTGCGAAGCAGAATAAGGTACAGGTAAGACAGGCTGCAAAAAGAGGCAGGGCCCAGGAGAAAGGAAGAGTAAAAGAACAAAAACATCAGCAGAAGAAAGTGCCTCATGGGAAACAGACGGTGAAACAGTTGATGGCAAAAGGAGCCCAGCTGTCAAACATTCTGATAACGGATCAGAATATCCATTCGTTTGATCGGGTTGCTAGAAAATATGGTATTGACTATAGCCTGAAAAGAGATAACAGCGTTTCTCCGCCCAAATATATGGTGTTCTTCCGTGCAAAGGACGTGGATGTGATGACTGCAGCCTTTCGGGAGTATGCCGGTGTTGCGATGAAGAAATCCAGGAAACCTTCCATCAGGAAGAAGTTACTGAAAGCTATTCAGAGGACAGCAAAGCATCGGGAACGTGTAAAGACCAGGCAGAAAGACAGAGGGCAGGAGCGATGAAAAACATACAGATAAAGAAACTGCTCCTTTTGAATTTTCCTTATGTGATCTGCTTTTATATTGTGGATAAGGGAGCGTGGCTTTTCCGTCATTGTACGGGAGATAGTTGGCTCATACGTATGGGCGTGATGTTATCGAATTTTAAACTGGCGTTTGTATCCTGGCTCCCCAGCCTTTACTTATATGATCTGTTGGCGGGGGCAGCTGCGGCTATACTTTTAAAGCTCATAGTCGTCTATCGGGGGAAGAATGCAAAGAAGTTCCGGCAAGGGGAGGAGTATGGATCAGCCCGCTGGGGTACGGCAAAAGACATTGAGCCTTTTATGGATCCTGTATTTGAAAATAATATCATCCTGACCCAGACAGAAAGGCTGACCATGAACAGCCGGCCAAAACTTCCAAAATATGCCAGAAACAAAAATGTTATCGTGATCGGAGGCTCCGGATCAGGAAAGACCCGGTTCTATGTGAAGCCACAGCTGATGCAGATGACAGACCATGTTTCCTATGTAGTTACAGACCCCAAAGGCACGATCATCGTGGAATGCGGTCGGATGCTGGTGAACCACGGATATCAGATCAAGGTGCTGAACACCATTAATTTCAGTAAATCCATGCACTTTAATCCATTCCACTATATCCGCTCGGAGAAGGATGTCCTGAAGCTGGTGAATACGATCATTGCGAATACAAAGGGAGAAGGAGAAAAAGCAACAGAGGATTTCTGGGTCAAAGCAGAGAGGCTTTTGTATACGGCCCTGATCGGATATATCTGGTATGAGGCTCCGGAAGAAGAACAGAATTTTTCCACATTGCTGGAATTTATCAATGCCAGTGAGACACGGGAAGAGGATGAAGATTTTGAAAATGCAGTGGATGAACTGTTTGAGGAACTGGAAGCAGAAAATCCTGAACATTTTGCCGTAAGGCAGTACCGGAAATATAAGCTGGCTGCCGGAAAGACAGCGAAGTCCATTCTGATTTCCTGCGGCGCCAGGTTAGCTCCTTTCGATATTGCCGAGCTACGGGAACTTACCAGTTACGATGAACTGGAACTGGACAAGCTGGGAGACAGAAAGACCGCCATGTTTGTCATTATTTCTGACACGGATGATACCTTTAATTTTATTGTGGCAATCATGTACACACAGCTTTTTAATCTGTTGTGTGACAAAGCGGATGATGTTTACGGGGGCAGGCTTCCTTATCATGTACGGCTTTTGCTGGATGAGTTCAGCAATATCGGGCAGATTCCTAAATTTGACAAGCTTATTGCTACGATCCGAAGCAGGGAAATCTCTGCATCAATTATCCTCCAGTCACAGAGTCAGTTGAAAACGATCTATAAAGACGCTGCCGAAACAATTCTCGGCAACTGCGACACCATGTTGTTTCTCGGCGGAAAAGAAAGCTCTACCCTGAAAGAAATCTCGGAAACTCTGGGGAAAGAAACGATCGATCTTTATAATATCTCGGACACCAGAGGACAGAGCCGGTCTTATGGACTGAATTACCAGAAAACCGGAAAAGAATTGATGAGCCGGGATGAGCTGGCTGTGATGGATGGAAATAAATGTATCCTGCAGCTTAGAGGTGTAAGGCCTTTTTACAGTGACAAATATGATATCACCAGGCACAAGCGCTACAAGGAGCTGTCTGACTTTAATAAAAAGAATGAGTTCCATGTGGAAGACTATCTTGAACATAAACTGGTTCTGCCTCTGGATCAGGAGTTTGAACTATACGAATACGAAGTGTCGCCGGAAGAGGCTGAGGCGGCAGAAAAGGAGGAATACAGCAGTGTGGATTGAAGCAAAAAACAGATCAGGAAGGTACGGAAGTCTTTTTGTCTTTAATTTCTGTTCTGTGTACAGCGATTATGCCCCGTATATCAATCATCTGGAAGAGATTGCTTCCAGAATTATGATCAGAGAGTGTGAAGAGTCTTTTCGGGAACTGATCAGAAAGATGCGTTCCAGGTGTGATGATAAGTATGCACATGATACAGTAATGCTCAGCACTTTTTTGTATGCAGATGAAATGGCAGAACTGGCAACGCATATGTCTTTTCTGCTGCTGGATGTTAATCCGGAGAAGACAAAAGAATAGGCAGACTCAGAGAAAGAAAGCATCGCCGGACCGTTCGAAAAGAACGGTTTTTTTAATGGAGGAATTGATGGAAACACAGATGAGAGGGCCTCCGGTCCTATGGAGGAGAAAATGATGGCCTGAATAATGGGGAAAGGAGAGACAAAAGCGCTGACAGGCTGAGAAAAAGGTGCTTTTATTAGATGATATATGAGCTTTTTTACCAGTGCAGTTAATATTTTACAGACACTTGTGGTTGCAATCGGAGCCGGCTTAGGTGTATGGGGAGTCATCAATCTGATGGAAGGTTATGGAAATGATAATCCCGGCGCCAAAAGCCAGGGGATCAAGCAGCTGATGAGCGGCGGCGGTGTAATCCTGATCGGTATGCAGCTGATCCCTCTTTTGAGCAGCTTATTTTAGAAGGAAAGGAGTAACAATCCATGTTCGATCAGATCTTTGATGCGATTGAAGAATGGATGAGGGAACTCCTGTCGGGAATCATTCATTCCAACCTGGACCGGATGTTTACGGATGTCAATGAAAAAACAGGAGAGATAGCCGCCCAGGTTGGAATGACACCACAGGGGTGGAACAGCAGTATTTTCAGTATGATCGAGACTCTTTCAGATACCGTGATCCTGCCTATTGCGGGGATCATTATCACGTTTGTACTCTGCTATGAACTGATCACGATGGTTACAGAGAAAAACAATATGCACGATATTGATACGTGGATGTTTTTCAAGTATTTCGTAAAAATGTGGATCGCAGTTTATCTTGTGAGCCATACCTTTACGATCACAATGGCTGTTTTTGATGTAGGCCAGCATGTGGTTTCTTCCGCTGCAGGTCTGATCAGCGGAAGTACGGCCATTGACATCAGTTCCGCACTTACAGATCTGGATACGACTCTGGAATCAATGGAGATCGGAGAGCTGGTCGTGCTGGTGCTGGAGACCCTGATCGTCAGCTTTGGAATGAAGATCATGAGTGTACTTATCACAGTGATCCTCTATGGACGAATGATAGAGATCTACTTATATACTTCAGTCGCCCCGATCCCGTTTGCCACCATGACGAACCGAGAGTGGGGGCAGATAGGGACGAATTATTTCAGAGGACTTTTTGCCCTTGCGTTCCAGGCATTTCTGATAATGGTATGCGTGGCAATCTATTCCGTACTGGTTGCGGGCATCCAGTATACGGATAATTTAAGTTCTTCTTTATTTGGAGTGATGGCTTACACGGTTGTGCTTTGTTTCAGTCTGTTTAAGACAGGAGCCTTAAGTAAGTCAATTTTTAATGCTCACTAATCAAACTGAAAGGAGGAAATGGAGAATGGCTTATGTCACGATCCCTAAAGATTTAACCAAAGTAAAAAATAAAGTAGCGTTTAACCTGACAAAACGGCAGCTGATCTGTATCGGGATTGGAGCCGGGGCAGGGATCCCATTTTATTTTCTGACAAGGGGGATTCTTGGAAACAGCAATGCAGCTACAGTTATGGTTTTGATTATGCTTCCGGCATTCTTGTTTGCAATGTATGAAAAGGACGGTATGCATCTGGAAGATGTACTCCTGCATATCATCCGTGTTCGGTGGCTGCGTCCGCCGGTCAGAAAATATGAAACAGAGAATTTCTATGAAACAGTATCCCTGCCGGAGGGAAAGCAGTCTGTTTTGAAATCCACAGAGAAAGGGGGAATGTCTATTGGCAGGAAAACAGATCAAAAGAAGGCGTCTGGAAAAGACCAGAAGAAAAAGAGCCAGAAAAAACATGATAAAAGAGCATAAAAAACAGAAGAAACAAAGAGTAAAAAAACCGGAAAGAAGGAAATCTCAAAAACCTGTATCGAAAAAGAATGAAAAGAAGATTTCTGCTCAGAAGACCATTGCCTACAAGGAGATGGCAAGAGACGGGATCTGCAGGGTGAAAGACAGATGTTATTCTAAGACAATCCGGTTTTCCGATATTAACTATCAGCTTGCTCAGAATGAGGATAAAAATGCCATTTTTGAAAACTGGTGTGATTTTTTGAATTATTTTGACAGCAGCATTCATTTTCAGCTCAGCTTTATCAATCATAAAAGCAGCATGAAAGAATTTGAAAATGTGATCCGGATCCGCCCGGCTAATGATGATTTCGATGAGATACGTATGGAATACGCCCAGATGCTGAGACACCAGCTGGCGAAGGGAAATAACGGCCTTGTGAAGTCAAAATATATTACCTTTTCCATTGAGGCGGATAATATCAGGGAAGCTAAACCAAAACTGGAACGTATCGAGTCGGATATCCTGAACAATTTTAAGATCCTGGGAGTACCTGCAGTCACTCTGAATGGAGCGGAAAGGCTGCAGATCCTGTACGAGACCTTTAATCCTGATGAGACAATGGATTTCCGCTTTGATTACGACTCCATGCTGCGGACAGGACTTACCACAAAGGATTATGTGGCTCCCACCAGTTTTGTCTTCAGGGATGGAAAAACATTTCAGATGGGAAATACCATTGGAGCAGTATCTTTCCTGCAGATCCTTGCCCCTGAGCTGACCGATAAGATGCTGGCAGAATTTTGGGATATGGATAAAAACCTGATCGTGAATCTCCATATTCAGTCTGTAGATCAGCTTAAAGCGATCAAGTTGGTGAAAAGCAAGGTTACGGACATCAACCGGATGAAGATTGAGGAGCAGAAAAAGGCTGTCCGGTCCGGATATGATATGGATATTATCCCTTCCGATCTGAATACCTACGGAGGGGAAGCGAAGAGATTACTTGAGGATCTGCAGTCACGGAATGAGAGGATGTTCCTTGTGACTGTTCTTTTTTTAAACACTGCGAGGACAAAGCAGGAACTGGATAATGCGGTACTGCAGACAGCGGGTATTGCACAGAAATATAACTGTATGCTCCGCCGGCTGGATTATCAGCAGGAGGAAGGTCTGATGAGCAGTGTGCCCCTGGGAGTCAACCATATTCCGATCAGGCGGGCCCTGACAACTACCAGTACGGCAATCTTTGTGCCGTTTACGACTCAGGAGTTGTTTATGGAGGGCGAGTCCCTTTATTATGGCCTTAATGCATTGTCAAATAACATGATCATGGTGGACCGGAAGAAGCTGAAGAACCCGAACGGCCTGATCCTGGGTACACCCGGATCAGGAAAATCCTTTGCTGCCAAAAGAGAGATCACCAATGCGTTTTTTGTTACTCAGGATGATATCATTATCGGAGACCCGGAAGGAGAATACTATCCTCTTGTTCATGCCCTGGGCGGGCAGGTGATTCACATCTCTCCCACCAGCCGGGATTATATCAATCCGATGGATATCAATATGGATTATTCGGAGGACGACAATCCGCTGGGCGTCAAATCAGATTTTGTCCTTTCCCTCTGTGAACTAATCATGGGAAGCAGGAATGGGATAGAAGCAGAGGAAAAATCTGTGATCGACCGATGCCTTCCTCTGGTGTACCAGAAATATTTTTCGGATCCAAGACCTGAAAATATGCCTGTCCTGGGAGATCTGTATGATTGTCTCAGAAAGCAGAAGGAACCACAGGCACAGAGGATTGCAACCGCTCTTGAAATCTATGTCAATGGCTCGCTGAAGGTATTTAATCATCAGACCAATGTGGAGCTGAATAACCGGATCGTCTGCTTTGATATCAAAGATCTCGGCAAACAGTTAAAGAAGCTGGGAATGCTCATTGTGCAGGATCAGGTGTGGAACCGTGTGACAGTCAACAGGGGAAGCCGCAAGTCTACCAGATATTATATCGATGAGTTCCACCTGCTCCTGAAGGAGGAACAGACTGCAGCGTACAGCGTGGAAATCTGGAAGCGGTTCCGGAAATGGGGAGGCATCCCTACCGGTATTACTCAAAATATTAAGGATCTTCTGGCAAGCAGGGAGATTGAAAACATCTTTGAGAACTCAGATTTTATCCTGATGCTGAACCAGGCCGCCGGGGATCGGCAGATCCTTGCAAAACAGCTGAATATTTCACCCTATCAGCTGTCTTATGTTACGAATTCCGGAGAAGGGGAAGGACTCCTGTTCTATGGAAGTACGATCATTCCTTTTAAGGATAAGTTTGATAAGAGCCTGAAACTGTATTCTTTGATGACGACCAAGCCGGAGGAGATTGAAAAACAGAAGGAACTGGAAGAGGTATCACTTGATTAATTTATTTATTTGAGGTCATTTACCGTTTGCGTAGATGGCCTTTTTTGTATGAAAAAACAGAAGGAGGTGCAGATACTGGCAGGAAAAGAATATACAGCCCGTGATAAAACCGTATCGAAGATGACACGGGATGGATTAACGGAAGAAAACCTGCGTGAGGGATCAGTAAAGAAAGTCGGACAGAGAAGCCGTGGCCATCCGGAAAAAAGCGAATCGGAATTTATCCCTTCCAGAGAGAAAGAACGATTAACAGAGGAAAAAGCTGAAAACATCCAGAAGAGCAGAAAGCAGCTCAGAATGAGAAGGTACCAGACGCTCCGGCATGGCTCAAATGACATGAGCAAAGAAGATAGGGGGTATCAGAAGGATGCGAATGAACCTGACAAGGGAGAATTTTTTTCCGGGAAAGAAAAAGAGAATCATAATAATAACATCGGAAAAGACAGAAAAGGTCACAGATATGGCAATAAACTCCGGGATCATGAACTGGTTCCGGAGAGTGGAGACCTGAATTCATACAAGTCATCCATCAGTAATAAGCAGAAAAAAGTCCGTTTGATGAAGGAAGAGGCAAAAGCCGGAAGACTTTCCTTTGAAGATGAAGGTAATCATATAATCCGTGGCATCGGAATGAAGATTGGAGCTAAGGCAGCCAGTGCAGCAGCGACAGCAGTCTCTTCCTATGCTCATGAAAAGGTACGGGAAGAGGAGGATGACAATGCGGCAGTGGAAAGCGCTCATGCCGGTGAACTAGCCGGAGAGCACGCTGCATCCTTTTTGAAACGGACTAAAAATAGAAGTCAGAGGTCTAATGTGCGGGCCGCAAGACAAGGATATCATACAGAGGAAATTCATAACAGCCGTCTCCGTTTTCATGCGGAGAGTGAGGCGAAGACTTCCTCGCAGCATAAGACAAAGGAACGTCAGTCATTCCTGAACCGCTTTTTCCAGAGAAAACGGTATAAGGATGCGTACCGAGCTGCAAAATCCGGAGCATCCGCAGGAAAGCTTGGAGGTGCGGCAGCTGCCGGCGGAGTAGAAAACATGACGGTAAAAGCGAAGATTGTGATGAAGGATATCATCCGGAGAAACCATGCTGTATTGGCGGTTATGGGAATCTTCGGACTTCTTTTTTTATTGATTGCCGTAGCCTTTGGAAGCTGCAGCGCATCCGTTCAGGGAAGCGGATCCGTGATAGGGATTACCACTTATCCAAGTTCCGATGAAGATATCTATGCAGCGGAAAACGCCTATCTGGAACTGGAAAATGCTCTGAACAGCCAGATCAACAATATGGAATCGGAGCACCCCGGTTATGACGAGTATCAGTACAACGTCAGTGAGATTACCCATAATCCGTATCATCTGATTTCTTATCTGACTGCTAAATACGGCGATTGGACATATGCTGATGTGGAGTCGGAAATCGAAGAATTGTTTTCTTCGCAATACTTCCTCAATACCGAGGGAAAAACAGAGACTGTAACAGAGACAAGAACAGTCCGGGTGGGGGAATCCATTGGACAGGTCGTAACAAGCGGATACTGCAGCTGCAGCATCTGCTGCGGACAGTGGGCTGGCGGCCCTACAGCCAGTGGAGCCTATCCCGCTGCCAACCATACCCTTGCTGTGGATGCTTATGATCCTATTGTTCCTATCGGAACAAAAGTTGTCATGAACGGTGTGGAATATACCGTAGAAGATACGGGCGCTTTTGCCAGGTATGGGGTAGACTTTGACGTTTACTATGACGATCATGCGGCAGCCTCTGCCCATGGTCACCAGACCTGGGAGTGCTACCTTGCGGATGATAACGGCAACAATGAGATTACTGTGACGGAAACCAGTACAAAGAAAATCCTGTATGTGACGCTTTCCAACCGGGGGCTGGATGCCGTTGCCCGGGAAAATCTGAATGAGGAGCAGTTGATCCTTTATAATGCCCTGAATACGACTCTCGGGAACAGAAATTATCTCTGGGATACGGGAAGTATTTCCGGAGGATCTGGAGGCATGGACTATGAAATTCCGCCGGAAGCGTTGGAAGATGAAGAATTCGCTCGGATGATCCGGGAAGCAGAGAAGTATCTGGGAGTGCCTTATGTATGGGGCGGATATTCTCCGTCCGGTTTTGATTGTTCCGGATTTGTCTCCTATGTTGTCAATCACTGTGGAAACGGATGGAACTACGGGAGGCTGACCGCTGAGGGGCTTAGAGGACAGTGTGCTTTTGTATCGCCGGCGGAGGCAAAGCCGGGTGACCTGATCTTTTTTCAGGGGACTTACAATACATCTGGCGCATCCCATGTTGGAATCTATGTTGGAGATGGGATGATGATCCACTGTGGGGATCCGGTCCAATATGCGAATGTAAACAGCAGTTACTGGGAGCAGCACTTCCTGAGTTACGGAAGGCTGCCATAGAGAGGAGGTGAGGGTATTTGAATAAACGGATAAAAAAATATATGGAAGAGATCGAACAGACTGAATCGAAGATTGCCGATCTTCAGGTGTACCTGAAAGGGATCAGAAATGCATTAAAGGAAGAGGAAGATAAAGAGATGGTAAAGAGTATCCGGGGAATGAACCTTGACAGGAAAGATCTTCATGCCCTTCTGAACGGTCTGAGGGATGGAAATGTTACTTTTCAGGTAAATCAGAAAAATGAGAAGGAGACTATAGATGGCGAGGATATGAACACGGAAAAGGAGGACAGGGAACATGATAAAACACAGGAGACTGAGTAAAAAAGCTGCGGCTGCAGTATTGGCGGCAGCCATTCTGATTGGAACTTCCACCACAGCTTTCGCTTATGTAAATCCGGGAGCAGAGCAGACGGTACAGGAACAGACAACCGAAACAGCTCCTGACGACAGCGGACAGGAAGCAGTTTCTGACGAGCGAACATCGGAGGGAGATACTGTACTGGAAGAGACGGATGAGACAGGAACTGCCTTTTCTACCCCGGGTAATGCACAGGTTCAGGACGATATCACGGAGGATTCTACAAAGGAATTTCTGACAATTACGACAAAAAACAACAATACATTCTATCTGGTGATTGACAGGAGCGCTTCAACAGAGAATGTTTACATGCTTTCTCAGATCGATGAAAGTGATCTGCAGGAATTCCTTGACAGTGGCGCTGTAATTTCAGAAGAGACCAGTGTGCCATCGGTTGTATTGGAAGAGAATGACACTTCTTCCGTTACTCCGGAGAATGAGGAAGAGCTGGCTTCGGAAGAAGAGCAGGAAAATGTGTCAGCAGGGAACCTTGCGGGTGTTCTGGCAATTCTTCTTCTTGCCGGCGCAGGGGCAGGAGCTTACTACTATTTTAAGATCCGAAAGAAAAAGGCAGAAGCCGAGGAAGAAAATTCTGAAGGGCTCGAGTTCAGTGACGGATTGGAGACTGTGGATGAACGGGAAGAAGACGAGGACAATTATGAATAAGGATCTGTCGGGGAGAGGCTGTAAAATAGCCTCTCCCTGTTAGGTTAATTGAAGGAGGAATTATCTTATGTATTTAGTGATAGCGGAAAAACCAAGTGTATCAAGATCTATCGCCCATGTGATCGGGGCGGAGAAAAGGGAGGAAGGTTATCTGGAGGGAAAGGACTGCATTGTCAGCTGGTGTCTGGGACATCTGGCAGAATATATTCCTCCGGATGCCTATGATGAAAAATACAGCCGTTGGAATTATGAGGAGCTCCCAATCATTCCGGAAGAATGGAAACTGGAAGTATCAGGGGAGAAAAAGGATCAGTTTTATGTCTTAAAACGTCTCCTGAACCGACCGGATATCCAGTATGTCGTGAATGCCTGTGATGCAGGACGGGAAGGAGAGCTGATCTTCCGGCGGGTCTATGATCTGTCCGGCAGTACAAAACCGGTGAAACGATTATGGATCAGTTCTATGGAAGACAAGGCAATCCGGGATGGCATGGAACACCTGAAAGATGGTGCAGATTACAATAATCTGGCGAAAGCTGCGGTCTGCAGAGCACAGGCGGACTGGCTGGTGGGGATGAATGCGACAAGAGCATTTACTACAAAATACTTTAAGAAACTGACAGTAGGCAGAGTCCAGACCCCTACTCTTGCGATGCTTGTGGATCGAATGGATCAGATTTCAGGGTTTAAAAAACAAAAGTATTTCAATGTGGAACTGGATTGTGACGGGATGAAGGCTGAAAAGCAGAAGATCTTTGATCCGGAAGAAGCAGAGAGGGTGCGTAACTCCTGTGATGGCAGCGATGCGATAGTGCGTTCCGTGGAAACAACTGAAAAAACTGTGAAACCGCCAAAGTTATATGACCTGACATCTCTTCAGAGGGAGGCAAACCGGATCTATGGGATGACGGCACAGCAGACACTGAATGCGGCGCAGAGCCTTTATGAAAGTAAATTGATCACCTATCCCAGGACGGACAGTAATTATCTGACGGAAGATATGGAGCAGACCGCAAAAAATGTGATCCGGATTATCCATGAAAAATATCAGCTCACAGGACCTTTCGATAAACCCGGAAAGCCGGAACTGACACGGATCATGAATAACAAAAAAGTCTCTGATCATCATGCCATCATTCCAACTGTGGAGCTTCTGGAGACGGACCTGACAGAATTAAAAGAAATGGAGCAGAAGATCCTGTTCCTGATCGCAGTGCATACAGTGGAAGCTGCAGAAAAAGATCATATTTATCTGGAAACTACAGTTGAAGTGGAGTGCCAGGGAAATGTCTTTCAGGCAAAAGGGAAACGGGTCCTTCAGCAGGGATGGAAGATCTATGAGGAATGTTTCAAGAATAAAGATGGGATCGCCATAGAAGATCCGGCTGAGGAACAAAAGGACCGGATTCCGGATGTGAAAGAAGGTCATTTATTTTTTCATGTGACAGCTGCAAAGACGGAACATTTTACTTCTCCCCCGAAGCAGTACACAGAGGATACTCTACTTAGCGCAATGGAGACAGCAGGAAATAAAGAGTTTACTTCTGACACAGAAAAGAAAGGGCTGGGAACACCGGCAACCCGGGCATCCATCATAGAGAAACTGGTCCATTCGCAATATGCCCTCAGGAAAGGAAAACAGATCCTTCCAACAGAAGATGGAAAGGCGCTGATCGAAATCCTGCCGGACTTTCTGAAGTCAGCAAGTATGACAGCGGAGTGGGAAAACCAGCTGCTGGAGATGGAACATGGAAAGATTGCTCCTGACCAGTTTATGACAGGAATAAGGAATATGATCACTATGATGCTCAATGGCTGTGATCAGATTGGAGAAGAAGAAGCAAGGCGTTTTCAGACCAGAGAAAGCATCGGAACCTGTCCGGTATGTGGAAGCCTGGTCTATGAAGGGAAAAAGAACTTCTACTGCAGCAACAGGGATTGTAATTTTGCTCTGTGGAAAGAGACCAGGTATCTGCAAAGTATGAGGAAGACCATTGATAAAAAGATGGCTGCTGAATTATTGAAAAATGGGAGTACACATATCAAAGACCTGTACTCGGCAAAAAAGGAGCGATATTTTGAAGCAGATCTTTTGATGAAAACGGAGGACGGGAAGGTTCTTTTTTCCCTGTCTTTTCCTGAGAACAAGACAAACAGATCAAATAAAAAGACAAAGAAAAGAGCATAGGAGGATATAGAATATGAATTTTGAAGAATTTATCAATACAGTAAAAGATACTATCAAGGATTATCTCCCGGAAGATTACAGAGATGCGGAGGTGAATATTCTTGAGAACAGGAAACTGAATATCAACTATACAGGACTTACTGTGACACGTGAAGGAGATACGCTGGCTCCAACCATTAATCTCAATAATCTCTTTGACAGTTACAGCAAGCATCCGGAACACAGCATTTCAGAGGTTATTCAGGAAATCGCATCAGTGATACAGCATACGCCGGAAACATTTGATATCAGCCGGATAATGGATTATGACCGGGTGAAAAACAACCTTTTCATGAGGCTGTCAGCGGCAGAAAAAAATAAGGAGCTGTTGGAGCATGCGCCACATATCAGAAAAGAAGATCTTGCGATCACATTTCATATCATGCTGGACCAGAGCGATAAAGGTACTGCGACTACTATGATCAACGATAATATGATGGAAGCATATGGAATTGACTTAGATCAGCTGTATCAGGATGCTCTTTTAAACAGTCCAGTCATCTGTCCGGCACAGATTGAAAATATGGGAGAAGCTCTTAGCAGAATGATGGTCGAAGATATGAAATCTGCCGGCGCCCCGCCGGAAGTGATTCAGGAGATGGAAAAGGATTTGGAGGAGTCGAATAAAAATAATCCTATGACAATCATTACGAATGATCGGCTTGTGGACGGAGCATCTGCAATCTTCTATCCCGGTGTGATGGACCTGGTGGGAGAAAGAATGAAGGGAGATTATTTTATCCTTCCTTCGTCTGTCCATGAAACACTGGTGGTGCCAGATGACGGCAGGGTTTCACTGCAGGAACTGACAGATATGGTAAAAGAGGTCAATATGACTCAGGTCAATCCGGAGGATCAGCTGACCGATCAGGTCTATCACTATGATACCGCTGAGCATGTATTCGAAAAGGCGGAAACCTTTGCTGAAAGAAAACTGGCGAAAGAGACAGAGATGGGAGGAAAAGACCCTTCTGTTGAAAAAGATACCGGAAAACAGGTCCGGATGGAGAAGCCCAAACATAAAAGCACAGAGATGGCGCTTTGATTTATTTGATGATTATTTCAATCCCCCGATGGCGAAAACAGCCGCGGGGGATTTTTACTAGGAGGCAAGAGAATGGAAACAGAAAAATCCATAAATCAGAAAAATAAAGATGATACAAATATGCAGGATAACGGAACTCTGACTGTGGATGAGCTGGCAAGGCAGATACATAGTCTGGAAGGACAGGATTTTTTTATGAGCATTCCGATTGGAGGTGAGGAACATGGCAGATAAACTGGAACAGGTAGCGATCCGTATGGTGGAACAGCCACCTTTATACAGCGAGGAACCGATGGACAGCCCCAGGGCAGCAATCCGGGTAATGAAGGAATTTCTGGCTCAGATGGACAGGGAATTGTTTTGTATTGTGAACCTGCAGGCAGATCTGCGGCCGATCAATATGAATATTGTATCAGTCGGGGCACTTGATCATACGCTTACCCATCCAAGGGAAGTATTTAAAAGTGCGATTTTATCGAACGCTTCCGGGATGATCCTGATCCATAATCATCCGTCCGGGAATTTGACTCCGTCTAAAGCGGATGTTGCCGTGACAGATCGTCTGCAGAGGGGAGCTGCCCTTTTGGGGATACAGATTTACGATCATATCATAGTCAGTAAAGAAAATGCCTATTATTCTTTTCGGGAGAAGGATATGGTTCCGGAAGAGTCATTAACCTATACCGGCAACTTGAATGAGCTGCAGCTGGATGGACAAATGGCAGCTGAGGATACTCCGGGATTCCGTCTGCCGGGGAAGGATATTGACAGTATCATGAACTCTCTGGAAACGGGTGTCACCGATTTATTCAGCAGTGAAAGATATACAGAATATTTGAAGACAATGGCAAAATTTCATAATTATTCTTTTAATAATACGCTTTTGATTGCTTTGCAGAGACCGGACGCTACCATGGTAACAGGCTATCGGAACTGGCAGTCCATGGGTCGCCAGGTAAAGAAAGGGGAGAAAGGTATCACGATCATTGCTCCGACTCCGATAAAGAAGAAACAGATGCAGGAGGTTCTGGATGAGAACCGGCGCCCTGTATTGGATGAAAAAGGGGAACCGGTCTTCAAAGAGGTTGAAGTGAAACTTCCACGTTTTAAAGCAATCACAGTATTTGATATCGCCCAGACCGTCGGGGAACCTATTGAACTGTTGGAGCCGGAAGAATTAAAGGAAGCTGTGAAAGACTATGATCTGTTTATGAAAGCAATCACTGAGATCTCTCCTGTTCCGATTCGATTTGATGAGATCAGCGGGAACGCCAAAGGATATTATCACACCGAGAAGAAAGAGATTGTACTCCAAAAAGGAATGAGCGAAAGCCAGACGATCAAGACGGCTATCCATGAGTCTGCTCACGCAAGGCTTCATGATAAAGACCTTACCGGGCAGTCAGGAATAAAGAAGGATCGTTTGACGAAAGAAGTGGAAGCAGAGTCGGTTGCTTACTGTGTTTGCAGCTCTTTGGGGTTGGATACTTCTGACTACAGTTTCCCTTATATCGCAGGATGGAGTTCGGACAAAAACATGAAAGAATTGAAAATGTCTATGGACACCATCAGGCATACAGCAGGCGAGATGATTGACACATTGAGTGAAAAAATACAGGAACTGACTTCCGAAAGAAAGACAGAATTGGAAAATGAACAGAAAAAGCTTTTGATCCCTGCTATGGAAGCTGCCGGATACCGGTACAAAGAACAGGACAGTCTGGATGGAATTTTAAGGTTTATTCCGGACGGCATCCATGAGGTTTCCGGACCGTTATATGCTGAATCCTGGGATGACGTCTGGGAGTGGCTGAATCAGAGAATGCTTACGGAACCTTTGGATAAAGAACGGATTGGAAGAGTGCTCCATCCGGAACAGTTTGACAAAACTTCGGAGCAGATGATGTTTGAAATGACGGGAACCAGATTTTCCCTATACCAGATTCCGGCAGATTCCCCCGGCTGGGCTTATAAATTTACGGGTACAGAAGCGCTGCAGAAACAGGGACAGGAAGTGAAAGCCTCGGACTATGAATGCGTTTATTCCGGGCAGATGCTTCCATCTGATAATCTGGACACTTTATACAGTATGTTCAACGATAATTATCCCGCGGACTTTAAATCCCATTCTCTTTCTGTCAGTGATGTGATCGTCACAAATCAGGGAGCAGAGCTTCATTCGTATTATATCGATTCATTTGGATTTACAGAACTGCCGGACTTTGCGGCACAGAGACAGGAAATCCTGGGAATTACACAAGAAGATATTAGATTTGATATATTGAATGACAGTGACTGTATCAGTTTTTATACTGCGGAATGTTCCGAATTCCCGGTGATGGGAGAATGTCATACAGGATTATCTCTGGAAGATGCTTTCAAAAAATATGATCAGATTCCCGGGGAGCGAATGAATGGCGTGAAATGTATCGGCTTTGATCTGCAGGATGGGAGTGAATGGAGTGGAATGTTTCCTCTGGTTACCGGGAATTCCATTGACAAAGAACTGATTAATTCTATTCCGGGATTTCGTGACAATAAGCTGGTTCAGACAGCTGTGGAGCGGGCTGAAAAACTTCTGGAAAAAAGAAGTCATGAAAAGAATGTACCGGAAAAGAGAGAGGAAAAACAAAGGGGGAATGAAGCGCCAAAAAAGAAAAGAAGGGGGGATATGAGCCTATGAAAAAGATTTATTTTGAGCAGGATGAACTTACTTTAATGGCAATTTATTCTGCCCAGACAAAACAGGAAACTATCCGTGCTCTGAAGGAAACACTGGAAGAGTTGGAACAGGAAGAGGCAGATGAAGCAGACCTTGATATGCCCGATATTCTTTCATCATTGATCGAGAAGCTGCAGCTGATCGAGGATAAATATTATTATTCTATCGATCTTCAGGAATATCTGAATGACATAGAGGAGGAAGCCTATGATGAATAATCAGGCTGCACTCTATCGTGTAAATAAATTGACTCCAGGGAAAGACCTGTGGCACAAATCATATGAGGAAGTTCAGGCCCAGAAACTGCAGGTTCGGATCGAATTGTACCGGATGATCCATATGGAAGCTATGGAACCAAATGAGACAGTAAGTGATATTTGGAGACGAATAAAAAATATAAGAGAGGTCAGCGATGTTTTGGTTGTCAATCAGGGTGGGGAACTGTCCTGCTTTTATGTGAATGAAGAATATCCCCGGCGGATTACCGGATTTATCCGGGTGCAGACATCCGGAGCTCTGATTTCTCTCGATACAAGGGATTATACGATTGATGGATACGGCGGCAATTGGATGGCGGCAGATGATGTGATTATCGACGGGAGGCAGTTTTTCCTGATGGAGCATCAGGAATATCACCGGCAGGCAGCTATGGTGGTGCTGGACAGTTATGGGAGAAAAATTGCAGAGTGTATCCACGGCTTTGACCGGGAAGTAAAACAGAAAATCCATGAATTTGTCCGGACACAGCACCAGGATACTCCGCCTTTCTACAATTTGCGGAGACGTCTGGAGCCCTGGCAGAAATTTTTCATAAACGGGTTTTATGAAAGAAGTATGGAGACCGGGCTTGAAGTGAATTATGACGGGATCGACGGCTGTGTCAATCATCAGAAAGACCATCCCGGAAAAGCACTGCCTGAGAAGAAGGAAAAGGAAGCTCATCCTAAGAAAAGGGCGTCCGTAATTCGGAAACTGAGGGAGAAACAGATTGCGATTGCCAAGAGAGCCGGAAAGCCGATTCCAAAGTTTTTGGAGCAGCAGATAGAAAGAGAGAAATCCCGGAGATGATCATGGAGACAAAGTTCATGATTTGGTATGGTTTCGGTGCGTTTTATGAAAAAAACAGCTTATCGCGATGGGCTGTTTTGCACGGGAAATAAATAGCCGATAGTTTCCTTGCCGGTGATAGTTCCAGTCAAAATATTTGTAAGAAGGGAGGTAAAAATGCGACTGACAAAATATGAAAAGGAAACAATTATTTTGTTTAATGAATCCGGGGATGAGGCAAGCATTTATACTTATAATCCTGGATTAAAAACACGTCTGAAAAAATTCAGCAGAGAGTATCCACAGTTTTGTCGCCTAAAGGGAAAGAATAAATATGGAGGCAGAGAGTACTTGATTGACAAAACCAGACTGTCGATCCATTTACAGCCTCCATACAGTGAAAAGCGTATTGAGACTGTGACACGAAATCTCTTAAAAACAGCAAATGCTAAAGAAGAATAAAACAACAGAGTATTAAAAATGAAGGAGTCGATTATCTTAATTGATGGTCGGCTCCTTTTCTTATGGTTAAAACACATTATCATCGGGATAATGCGTCATAATATCTTCTACGCTGCAATTCAAGATATTACATAGTTTATCTATGGTATTCACTTCTACATTCTGATTATGGCGAAGTCTGTTCAGTTGGGAACGGTTCATATGATAGCACGTGTACAGATCATATTGGGTGATTCCCTTAGACTTCATTGTTTCCCACAACTTGTCGTATTTTATCATCCCGGCATATCGCTTTCTTATAAATTTATGTTGTCATGTAATTATTATTAGCGTAAAATTAGTTTAATAATAGTATTCGTATACGAACACTACACGGGAGTGGAAGTTGTGAAGAAACGTATTGTGGCAATGGCTGTGATAATCTGTATGATCATCGGATTTCTGTATCTACAGTATGGCCGTGATGTAAATGTGACTTCATCGATGAATTTTTCTTCTGGCAATTACTATGAAATGGAATTTACGGTAGTAGCAAATAAACTATTTATCATCGATAAACAAAGATTTGCGGAAGAGATGATTGAGAGATGCATTGACAATAATTTTCATGACATTAAGTTTTCTTATGATATGTTGGGATATCCAAACAGACTTCAGATCAATGTGTATCTAAATGAATTTAGTAAGAGTCATTTTACTATCTTGTATATGACCGAGTCAGAAAATGGTATGGACTATAATATCAAGGACAATCCCGATAAGTTTATGATTTCTATAATCTGATTTTCTCAATCAGATGGAGGTGCCGAACAGATTGTCCGACACCTCTGCTATTAGCTTTACAATTTATCTGCCAGTGCTGCCAAAGGCACCGTTCTTTCTCTGTTTTCCATGTTCAAAAACAAAGTCTGCAATAACGACTGGTGTAATGATAAGCTGCCCGATCCGTGTATCCTTCTTCATGAGATGCTCGGAATTACTGACATTGCTGATGATTGCATGGATCTCTCCTCTGTAACCGGAGTCAATCGGCGGAAGTTCGCAGATGAGTCCCTTTAGAACCATACTGCTCCTTGGAAAGACATATCCTGCAAAGCCGTCCGGGATTTCAATTCCATATCCCAGAGGGATTTTTATAATCTCGCCGGGTTTAATTCTACAGTCAAAGGGCATAAATACATCAGCGCCGGCATCGTTTTCATGAGGACGGAACGGACATCTTTCTTTTGTAACGCCAAAATCGATCAGTCTTATTTTCACTCATTTTCACCTCCCGTAAGGCCAGGATAATCTTTTAGGATAATATCAGTCGGAGTCGCGGACATGGGAATAGGGATCCCGCAGCTCATTTTTCCTTCAAGACATTTACCTCTCTGACAGAACGGTCCTGTCTGTTCCGGAAGAAAAAGAGTCGGGCTGAGATTATATAAATCCTCCCAGATATTTAGAACGACTATTCGCATTTCGTCTGTATTTCGCCGGCAGACTCTCTGACCGATTATGTGTTTCCACTCAAAAGGGGTGGCGCTGATGATCAGAATATTCCGGAGTCCCTGGGGTGTTACATATCCGGCAGAGTCATGGCTGATACCAGCCTTGCAAAGCTGTTCATAGCAATCCATATCGGACTGACAGCTCCGCTCATATAATTCCTGGATATCCGGCGGTGCAGTAAGAATTTCATATGGTTTTACAAATCCGGCTTCTCCGGAGTAGTTGCTGTACTGCAGGGAAGCACTTGTAAATTTCACCTCATTCTGATGCCGGGTAATCTGGGAAAGAAATCTCCGACTTGCCCCGACCACTGCCACTGTGATCACAGTAAATTTCTGGATAGTCGGGTGCGGAAGGCTTCCCATATTTCTTACAGTATCATTAGTAAAAGAACGGTTGTACAGCCGGACGAGATCTTCCATATTGTGGATCAGATGACCTCGCTGTGTCAGCCGGGCGGTGAATACCATATTTTTTTCTGCTTCCCGGATAGCGGAACAGTTCAGGATTTTTGTCTCAATTTTGTTCATAAGCAGCCTCCTCCCGAATGATCGCAGCCAATAAAAAGAGATAGTTCAGGCTGTCGGTAAGCTTTTCATCCCATAATTCTTTTTTGAAGGTGGCATTTTTGGCATAGCACATATCATATAAAGATACAATGTGTTTCGCCATCATCCCCACCAGAGCTCTCTGAGGTGTGCATCCCTGCAGGGATGCGGCAACCTTAAAAGATGAAAGCCGATCCTGATTGTCGCCGGTATATTCTTTCCTTTTATTTTGTAGAGTCTCTTCGCATTTCATTACCTGATCAGCAAAGAGCAATTTGAATTCTGATTGTGTCATAAGATTTCTTCATTCCTTTCTTTCTGTGATTTATGATGAGGTGTCAAGTGTTCCGGTATCTGTTCCGTTTCCATAGCACGCCGAGTAAGAATGGCGTCTGTGTTGTATGAAACAGTATCCAGTTCTTTGCAGTAGCCTTTAAGATCCTGAAGAGTCATTTTCTGACTGTGAATCATGTCCTGCAGTTTTTCCTTGCGGGATTTTAATGATTTCAGAGAAAGCATTTTCCCGTCAGGATAAAAATCTTTCAGCCAGTCTCTTGCCTCCTCATAGGCTGTAATTTCGGAAGCATGTTCGCTTCGATATTTCTTTTTATGCTTTGATTTCAAGAACTCTGCATAATCAGCTTTTGATGCAAAATACTGTCCTGTGTAATGAATCTGAGTATTTAATGTCTTCATTTCTGCATTGAGGTCACGTAATCTTTTTTGAGCATCATCCAGTTTCCTATGTGCCTCTGAAGTGGCGACAGTAAGATTTTCTCTGGTGTCATAGCCGTGTTCCTGAATATAGATCAGGGTATTTGCCATCTGCTGCAGATTGGTGATTTTGACTTTTCGGGCATAGGCTTCACTCTGCATGGCTTTTACATTTGTCTGCAGATTTACAACCAAACGCAGTTTTGTGCCATAATAGAAAATGGCCGTCGGATCTTTGTGATAATCCGTTTCTGGTGAATGATCCGCAGACATTCCTTTTTCCGTTTGTAGTCCTTTTCCATTCTGGATAAAAATCTTTTCCAGATGTTCCCGCCCATATTTTGTTCCGAGAGCTTTTTCTGTAATTCTCCGGTCACGGTCAGGATGGAGATAACGGTAGCGCCCCCTTTGAGAAATGACGGAGATGTTATAATTCTCCAGAAGAAGACTCTGGAACTCTTCAAAAGTTCCTGCAGAACGGGAACATTCTTTAATGGCATTTCGGAGAAAATCTTTCTGTGTCTGGAATGTTGTGGCTGCCGGCCGAAGACCTTCCTGCACAATTTTCTTATTGATCAAATCCAGTTTTTTCTGACCATGTGCTTTAGCCCGGAACTCAGCCTCTGTTACTTTCTCCGGAGCGGGTGAGAGCAGGTCGATTTGATGAAACCCTTCCCGTTCACACATTTCCATGACTTCTTGTTTCAGATGGTTCAGAAATTGATTCGTGGATCGGTGTTTATATCCGCCCTTTTCTTCATTTGGCTTATCCATAAAACTCTGTCTTTTCACAGCATACTTACGGACGCTGTTAATGACGACATGCGTATGGATGTTTCCGGATTGGTTGCCACCGTCTGTGTGGGTGACAACCAATGCCTGATAACCTGGAAAATTTTTTCGGGCAAATTCCAGACAAAGTTCCTGCGCCCGTTTTCCGGTAAGTCCGCATTCTGTTGCGTCTGCCGGATCAAAGCTGATGATATAATGATGGCTTTTAATATCTTCCTTCTTTTTATTTTTGTTGAATTTCTTATTAATCATTCGACACTCCTTGTCGAATGAAAGGGGCGAACAATTTAATCCGTCCATATAAAATTCTTCTCGAAGAAGTCTATTGCCATATTCATCCAGGACTGGTTTTCCGCTTTTTTCATCATGCTGATAGAGCAGATAATCCAGAGCATCAGAATAATTTGCATTTCTGCTCTTAATGTGTTTAAGAATCGCCATCTACTTCACCTGCCAGCTTTAATACTTCTTTCCTGAGCTCAAATAATTCGGAAATACAGTGGCGGATTTCTTCTTCCATCGCCAGTGATCTTTCTCCTCCGGTGTTAAAATACCGGGCAATCTGATTGAGGTTGGAACCGATCCTTCCATACTCTCCTAAAAGTTCTCTCAGGATCTTCATATCCGCAACAACTTCATAGTGAACATGGATTTCTTTCTCCAAAAATAATTTTCGCAAATACTCCGATCTGGACAGCCCTGCCGTGGCAGCGTGCTGATTTAAAATCTCAAGTTCGATATCTGTAACCTTCATGCAGACTATGTTCTTGTGGCGATTTTTTTCTGATTTTTTCTTACGTGGCATACTCCTCCCTTCCCTTCAGTTATGTTTTTCCCACGGAGTGGAACCACTGAAACAAGTCAGCTGTCCCATCTGACGTTGTTCAGTGATGCGCCCACATTTTGTGGAAGCCATATGACATCAAAAGATGTCTAAATCGAGGGTATGGGGAAATCGAAATCCCCATCAAGATCGCGACCCGGAAGGAATAGCAAAATCCATAAAATGGATTTCGGTATTACCTGGGTGGATCTTGCTCTTAGAAAATTCAAACCCTCTCACTTATCACAACCCAGGCAATAGAAAAAACAAGTATCAAAATAAAAAACAATATTTTTCAAAAATGAAAATATGAAATTGCAATTTCCAAAATAGGAAATGACTTCCGCATCCAAGTATAGAAAAATGAAAATAATATAAGGTATTATGTAGTAAAAAGGGGAGGAGATGGGTATGCAGGTGCTTGTGATACCGGATATACATTTGAAACCATATATGTTCCGGATAGCAGAAGAATTGATAGAAAAGGGCTGTGCCGAACAGGCAGTATGTCTTATGGATATACCGGATGACTGGGATAAAGAATATAATATCGAATCTTATGTCGAGACTTTTGATGTTGCAATTGCATTCGCAAAGAAATATCCGAATACATTATGGGTATATGGAAATCATGATTTGAGTTATATCTGGAATGAGCGGGAGAGTGGATTTAGTGCAATGGCCGCATGGACGGTTCAGGAAAAACTACTGGAATTAAAAAGAACATTGCCGAAAGGCAATGAAATGAAATATATTCATATGATTGACAATGTGCTGTTTTGCCATGGAGGTGTTATGGATTACTTTGTGAAGACCATGTTACCGTCCGACATATATCACAATACGGATCAGGCGATTGATTTCATTAATGGATTGCATCATGATTCTATGTGGAATAACATATCGCCTATCTGGTGTCGACCTCAGTATTCGACAGGGAAGATGTATAAGTCCGACGAAATCCTGCAGATAGTCGGACACACTCCGGTTGAAAAAAAATCCAGAATCGGAAATGTAATATCGTGTGATGTGTTTTCTACATACAGAAACGGGGAGCCGATTGGGACGCAGGAGTTTCTAGTGATTGACACTAAATCATGGAGATTCAATACATATAGAGGTGAAGATGTTTGAACAATATGATGAATACTTTGTCATACACTATAATTGAGCTGGAGAGGACGGGGAGAAAAAAGATGAAGTGTAGGAAACCTATAATATATGGCGGAGTTTCAGTTGTGGGTGTAGGACTTGCAGTATTGTTCTTGATTGATGACAGGTGGATGAGAGATCCCAGATACTATATTGAGCAGATTCATGGATACGGATATAAGTTCAATATCGGTTTTCACTGGACAACATTGCTTGGAATGTTAGGGATCATTCTGTTCTTGACAGGGATATGCCTTCTGCTGGATCTGAAAAAATATGTTATTGAAATGGTGGCATTGTCTGTATTTCTGATCGATCTGATGGCGTGGGACTTTTTTATCAGCACAAGTGAGATGTATTACAGTCTTGTGTTGGGGTATGAAGCGAATATTGTGATATGGAGTAATATATTCAAATATATTTCTGCTATTTTAATGGCAGGACTTGTTATTGCCGTGATTCAGTCAAAAATGGATGGCTGCGAATCTGTATCTTGCCGTGTGCTTTCAGCTTTAGTGCTGGTATCGGCAACTGCAAGTTTGATGATAAAGACAGTATGCAATCAATGGTTTTTCTTTCAGACGCTGTTGGCATTTATGGTAGTAATTTTGATCCATGTAGGAAGAAAGCAGCATGAGACTATGCTGATAAGAAAAAGGAGAGCGGGGTGGAAAGTATTATGAAATACTTATCATTGAGTGAGGTTCCCTGGCTTTATCTTAATAAAGAGGAACCTGAACAGGAATTTCCTATTGAGATAATTTGCCAGGAATATGTGGACGAAGACAGCGGTGGAAGTATGCAAAAATATTGTATTACTCTTCCGGAATATGGAGCGGAGGAGTTAAGAACTGCAGAAAAACCGCTGGTTATAGGAAGAGGACCTGGGTTACGATTGCATATTTACAGGGCAGATCAATGGGAGGCATTTTTTGAGGTTCTTGAGACAAGCCATTCAGAAGATAAATTACAGTTGCGAACGATCAAAAGATTCTTTTACGCAAATGCTTATGAATCTGAGATGATTGAGGGGAAAATATATATACCAGAACATTTAATGCGTCTTTTGGAGATAAGGGAACAGGCTGTTCTTTACAAATATAAGATAGCCGAAGAAACATATTATGCTGTTTGTTGATTTCTAAAATGAAACAAGTGGAATTATGATTACAGATCTAAAAGTGCCCATTGCAGATTTTATCGCATCACTTGCATAAGGTGATGCGATTTTTAACTCTTTTTGGACTATTATAATGACACGGAGGAGGGACGCAAAAGATGAAAACAGTTTATTTTCAGTTGCTGGCTGTACTGTTTCTTTTTATAATAAGCGTATTTCTGTGTTTCTATCTGAGAAAAGAAAATGAGGAAGAAAGAACAGGAAAAAACATCTGGACAATCCGTTGCCGACGTACAGCACCGGTTTCTGGATTCGGATTGTGCCAGGTGCTCTTATTCCGCAGACAGATGGATGAAGCTTCATTACCGGAGGGGAACTTCTATCTGGGCAGTAACGTGCTGCTGGATGATATTGTATTGAACACAGAGAAAAGCATTCGGCTATATCTGAATGTAATGCCTGATAAAGTATTATTGACTGTACTGAAAGGGCAGGTGAAGATCAACGGATATATTTATCAGAAGGACCAAAACAGACAGATTGTAATCCATGATTTTATGGAAGTCTTTGCAAATGAGGCGAGGCTCATATTCAGAAAAGGCAGGTGAATTGACGATGTTATTGCTGTATTTGGGATTTACAGCTGCTGTTGCCTGTTGGACGTTGTGCAGTGGGCTTACTACAACAGAAGAAATGAAGCTTTTTTATCTCCTTACTTTGCTTGTATTGCTGGCAGCGGAAACAGTAATGACATTTGTCGGGAGAAAAAAGAGAAATTTATATTCCTGCGGAACAGCGGTGCTGATTCTTGCGAATGTGGGTGCATCGCTGTCATACCGAATGAATCAGATGAAGACAGAAACTGCGGACGAGATATCACATTCAGAACAATATTTTGAAGATCTTATCCTGATGCTCATTGCATTTGGGCTTGTGTATTTTATTGTTCGTTTTACACGTATATATCGGTTAAAGACGGTGAACTTGATCATTATAGCGACGCTTCCGGCGACCCTTTTTATCACAAGGATCAGCGGTGAAAAATCCGGCGGTGCATATATTTCTTTTTTCGGCATTCTTATATTTGCGGTTGTTTTAGCCGGGTATCCTTTTGCGGCGGCATATTTTCTGTCGAGAGAGGAGAACAGATATCTTCATGGCGGGGTCAGAAGTATGCCGTTAAATCTGGCTTCATTTCTTGCATATACATTTATGCTTTATATAGGTTGTGTAATATGCAATGAGTTTGGATTGCTGTTGGTCGTAGGGGTCACGTCAACGATGCTGTTTTATATCAGGTCAAGAAATGTCCGGACCAAGCTGCTATATACAGCAGTCTGCGGGATAGGTGCTCTGCTGTCCTGTATTATGATCGGACATATACAGGAGCGGGTATATATCTGGATGCATCTGAGTGAGATAACGCCGGGAGATCCTTTGGCAGGAAAGGCAGAATCCGTTCTTTATGTTTTCCGAAACCTTCCGCGGACCGGATTCTGGGGGAGCGGACTTGGAAGCATACCAGTGTCAATTTATCCGACACTGAATACGGATCATGCCTTTGTTGCGCTGATGCTGGAGTATTCACTTGTGTTTGCTGCGATAATCCTTTTGGTCAGCATTTTGTACGTAAAAGTTCTGCTGGCGGGATGTCATGCTGATAATCTGTATGACTATATATTGAATCTCTGCTGTGCGCTGATTATTGGAACTATCATACTGATTCACATCGGATCAAATCTGGGCAGCAGCATTACGGCGGGTATCGGCATGCCCTTCGTATCAGAGGGAAGTGCAGTGAATATTATGCTTGCCGCTCTGACTGCGGTTCACTGCGGAATTTACGAAAGGGGGAGACGACATGCTTTATCAGAAGAAAAAGAAATATATGAAAACTGAAAGAAGAATTTATGCCTTTGTCCTGCTGCTTATCATCGCATTATTTTTGATGAGAGTTTATGAAGGAAATATTGAAGCAGCGGAGAATGCCGGTCTTCTGATCAGGCTGTCGGATCAATATCAGATGGGCACAGTATATGACCGGAATGGAAATGCCATTGTCCGGGGAACAGACGGGGGAATGGAATGGACCGGCAATCAGGAGGAGCAGGAAGCAATGGCGAGCCTCTTTGGTCCTGCTCTGGAAGATACATATGCATCAAGGATGACGATATGGGGAATGGCTCCGGAATTGTTTGGTTACAATGATACCCGTCTGAATTTGAAAGATCTGCTGCGTCCGTGGAAAGCCCGTGTGGGAGGCAGTATAGAGCTGACAATAGATAAAGAACTGCAGACATTTATCTGTTCTCTGCTAAAGCAAAAAGAAGTGGAAAATGCGGCGGTTGTAGTTTCAAACTGGAGGACAGGAGAGATACTGGCAGCCGTTTCGCTGCCGGCCGCCCTTCCTGGTGAAGCAGAAGAGAAAATAGGCAGCATATTCAGTCAACTTTACAGCCCGGGGTCAACAATAAAAATCATACTGGCCGCTGCTGCGCTGAATATTAATCCGGATATGGCAGCTTTTGAATATGACTGCACTGCGGAAAATCATATCTTTCATACAGAACAGGGAGATTATCGAGTATCCTGCGCCGGAAATGTATATCACGGAAGAGTGGATATGGCAGAAGCAATAGCGGACAGCTGTAACGGATACTTTATAAGTCTGCTTCAGCAGATCCCGGAAGATGAACTTGCGGAGGAACTGAAAAACTGGGGGTTTGATACGACCATAAGCTTTGATCAATTTTCATATTGGGATCAGACTTTTTCAGGTGAAGACGCTTCAGAAATTGAATATCTGCTAGGGGCAATCGGTCAGGGGAACTGCAGTATTACTCCGATAGGATTAAATCTGTGTACAAATGTTCTGCTTAATTCAGGAAACCTGCAGGAGCCGGTGGTGATACAGAAAAGATCGGCTTCTCCGGATGATGATATGAGAAGCTGCCAGACTGGAAAATCGTATGAAGTCTGCAGTGAAATGACAGCCGATAGAGTAAAGGAGATGATGCTCGGAGTAACTTCTTATGGAACGGGAACAGATTTTGGAATGAATGGATTTGCGGCAAAAACCGGAACTGCACAGAAGGCTGACGAGGATGGCAATCCTTCGGACTTCTATACAGTGTGGACCACAGGGGGACTGACTGATGAGGAAAGCCCGTATAGTGTAACAGTCTGTTTTGATAATGTAAGCAGCGATATTCTCAGCACATATGCAGGTCAGACGGCAAAAGAGATTCTGGAGTACATGACAGGAGGAGAAGATTGATGAAAAAGATATCTAAAAAATGGCGCACGTGGCTGGATGCCTTTCTGATTGACGGCAAGTCTAAAATATCATATCAGAAACTTTGTGACAGTGAAGGAAATCCGTTGGAAGAAGAGGATATTCTCTTTGCAGATGAGAATCTGATGACAGGAAAACAGACACTGGAAGTATGGGGGCTTGACAGCCGGGATGAGGAAAACTTTCTTACACTGGATATGGAAGGAGTAATACCTGTATTTGACGAGGCGGGGAATTTTCCTATAGCGCTCAAAACCAAGGACGGACATCTGGCTTATCTCAAAGTATCCCGCAAAACCAAAGAAGTTCTGCCAATCCATGCAGGCTGCTGTCCGGTATTAAGCGTTATTTTTATAGGCGCTCCGTCAGCGGGAAAAACGGTCCATTTTCTGCAACTTTGCGACCCTGCTTTTCACGACATGCTTGCCAGAAATACTACATGCAGCTTTGAAGATGATCTCCCGTCAGACGCAGTGCGGAGAAAGCGATATGAAGAAGCACGAGCAGATATGAAAAATAAAAAAATCCTTCCTGAGCCAAACAGGAAAGGCGAGGTGATACTGCCTTACTATTTCTATGTACAGCATCGTGAGGGAGAGGAGACAAGACGAGTTCTGCTAAGGCTGGACGATATCGACGGGGAGCAGTGTACAAATATGGAATGGGAGAGCAAAATCTTCCAAAGCAATATCTTTATTATTACAATTGGTGCTGATGAACTCCTGGCTGCAGAAAGAGGAGAGGAAGTGCAGTATACAAGAGTTGTAAAGCAGCTTCTCCCAAGGCTGAAAGTCCTCCGTCAGGACGGAGAATATGAAGTAAGAGTAATGATCACGAAATGTGATCTGCTGGATTTTACGAATCCGTATCTGGAACCGGCATCTGAGAATTCGATTGAACTTAAAGGGGGAAAAATCCGGCAGACGGCTCACGAAACCGGATTTGACTATCAGGTATTTAAGAAAAGAAGCAGGTGTATACAGAATTATCTGCGAAAAGAATGTTCGAATTTTTACAACAATCTTATAAATGCTATTCCTGCTGAAAAACTTGATTTCTGTATGGTTGCTTCAATCGGGGAAGAGTGTAAAGACAACAGGTATGAACATTTTAAACCAATGTTTATAGACGAACCTATTCTCTCCATACTCGCAAAAGAGGGATTATATCCTGTTGAAGTTCCGCGGGAAAGACCGGAAGAGGAAGAGAAACAGTCTACGGTAAAGAGCGCAACACAGAAATTTTATGATGTAATCGACCGTTTCAAAGACTTTATGGGATTTCCGGATGAATATGATGAATGCATAGACGGAGATAAGGAGGATGATGAAGAGTGAAAAAGGAGCATTATTATCTGGCGTCGAGGATCCCTTCTAAAGGCGGGCTTAAGATTATTAGGACAGATGAAGATTTTCCGAAAAGTTATGAGGAATATATTGAGGGAAAATGCCTGGAAGTATTTGTCCCGGAATATGACCGCAATGCAGTTTTGATTCATCCATTGGGTAACGGGGACATTGTAACTGCGTTGGCAAGAAAGGTAGAGAGTAGCAGATGGGAGTCCCGTGTTCATGAGAATATTCATGGATATGTGATGGATACAGGGACATTTTCCAGGCGGTTATTGCCGCTGCTTGCCGCTTCGGACAAGGCGTTTGACAACTTCTTTTATAACTGGAATGTTGAAGAGGCGGAAAAGCTTGATGAAAGTAAGCTTCGGTTCCACCCGTCAGAAAAAAAGTCCATAATAGAAAATAAGTTTCTTGACAGTATAGAAAACGGAGACAGAGAGGCTTTTTTCTATTCGGTTTATGGGACAATCACAGAAAATGAAAAAATCCATCTGATTGTTCCGCACGAATTAAGCAGAATGCTCCAGGCCGCATGTTATGAGATTCTCCCCTTTTATTGTAGAAACAGACTGTCTACCGTATCGGAGGGAGAAGTACTGCAGTCAGACGCAAATATTATCCTGACGAACGACAGGGAACTCAAGTATCAGAAAGCCGGCAGGTATAAAAGGATGGAGCTTGATGCTTTCATCCGCCGGGGGATGACGTTGAGACAAAAAGGAATGCCGTATTTTAAACAACTCTTAGATGAAGAATCGAGAAAAAGAGAAGAAATCTATGAGTATATTGCAAAAATCCTTGAACCCCTTTATGAAGACAAGGAATCAGAGCATATCCTGATGTCACTGGAACTTTATGATCTCCTGGCAGATATTATTATCAATACGGACGGAGGGAAAAGGTGCGATGAAAGGCTTCGCCGGAGGGTGGAAGACATCAGGCATCTGAGCGTACAGAAAATCCTTAAATCGTGCTTTCCGTGCTTGTGCAAAACTAAAGAAGAGATAAAGACAATTCAAACAGGAGAAGAGAGACTTGACAGCCAGATTGGAATGTGCCTGGATTACATGAAAAATGATTATCCGATGAGTCCTTTGTTCCAAGAGATCCGGGAATATTATTTTGGACGGGACAGAAAAAGAGAATGGGACGTATTTCAGAATAAGCTGCGGCGTGAACTTGAACGTCTGCCTCTGCTTCCAAAGAGAAAAGAAAAATATGTAACATTACTTTTCTTGGCTTATGAAAATTACAGGGGAAAGACAAGGCGGTTTGACCAGAATGTGATCCCAGCCCCGTATGATTTGGAGGGAATGATGCTGTTTTTGCGGCAAAAGACAAAATCTGATAGGGAATACAGGAAATATGTGGTAGAGGTGATGAGACGTTATAATGAGTGGGTTGCGGTATATTTACCGGAGAGATTGGCCAGAAAAACCATAAAACGGATCAGGTTTAGTGTATGGAAAAGAATAGATTACATTTGACGGGAGGATATTTGCAAATTAACAAATAGTTATTTTTCGAGAAATCAATAAATCAACGGTAGATAGCATTAAAGAATACCCCTTTTGGGGCTGTAAAAAGTTCCTTAAATAGAAAAAATAAAATTAATTATGGGCTAACTAATAATACCAGCATTAATTATTCAACACGGTGGGGATATTACGATTAAAAAACCGAAAAAATAATTCAAATTTTCAATTTGGTATACATTTTTATGAAGTCATGGCTCACGTCGATTTACCATGATATTTTGTGTAGTGAAATGATACAAAAAACAGGTTGCTTGAGTTTCCGCAAATTGCAATAAAAAAATAGCTATGTCTACCCCAAATGCTAATCTGCCAATTTTTTGAAAAATTCAGAGTAGCAGTACTGAGAGTAGAGGCACTTTAATAAGCCCCGCCGGAACCGGGCATTGGGAGACATATTCTTTTATCTATTCAAACGGTCAGCTTAAGGCATAGTTGACGGTACGCCGGACGCTTTGTCCGGTACCAGAGCCGGATGCCCTCTTTGGCATATGACAGTATGCCGGAGATGCCTTTTGCCAGCCGATAATAGCAGAAACTGACTTTATCCTTGATTGGATCTGCTTCCTGTATGATTGAAACTTTCAGGGCGTTTGTCTCAGGACTTAATTCTTCCTGAGCTAAAAATGCCATAGCTAAAGTAATATAAAAGTTAAGTGCATTAATGGCTTCCAGTTTCCTTACACGGAAGTTTTCAAACTGATAGGTCTGCTTTTTACAGCGAAAATATTCCTCAATCCGCCATATGCCGATATTTTAGAAATGCCGATATAATCTCTCTGAAATCCCATGCCTGCCGTGATACCAGGCATGGGAAATAAAATGTCGGCATTTATTTCAAGCCGCAAAGGCGTTTGAGCATTTCTTCATCATTGGCATACTTGAAAGCAACATCGTCCTTAAATACGGAACTGTCGCTATCGCTAAGCTTATGCAACGCCTCCCGCTTCATTTCTTCGGTAATCTTTGCGTAGTGATTATGACAAGCTTGTCATAAAATCTATTATGGAAAGAAAAAGCTTATGACAAGTTGCACTGACGGTTCTGCATATTTACAGAGGTATCCGCCAGAACAACTTTCCATAATTAATGCTTCAGGCCATTAAGCCAGTCCAAAAGAGACTTGTCTTCTGTCCAATCCTTTAGAGGCTTTTCAGGGATGACATCCTTTCCAGATTTCATCTTATCAAGTGCCGCTTTCTTCATCTTGATGCTGGTTTTCGAGTAAATCTCAGTTACTTTTAAATCAGTATGGCCGAGAAAGTCCCTGATAAAAATCGGGTTTACGTCTGCTTCTGTTAGGTGCATGGCTTTTGTGTGGCGCATTCCATGTGGAGAAATCTTATCGATTCCACACTCATTTGCATACTTCTTTAAAATATATGCGATACCCTGACGTGAAAGCTTTTTACCCTGTGAATTAAAGAACAACGGATGTTCAAAACTCGAAGGAGTGTCTAAACGCTGCTCTAAAAGATAATTCTTCAGAAGGACTACAGTTTTATCCATCAGCGGTACACTTCTGGTTTTTCTTCCCTTACCGGTTAACTTTACCTGAGCGGGACAATCCAACCGCAGGTCGCCAACACATAAATCAGCGAGTTCTTGGACACGGGCACCGCTATCATATAAGAGAGTGAGCATGGCCTGGTCACGGCGCCCTTTCCTGGTTTCTGCATCTGGCATGGCTAACAAGCTTTTGGTCTCAGCCTCGCTTAAGTATCCTACCTGATGCTTTTCAGCTTTTTTATACGGAATGCCCAGTATCTGCTGGCACTGAAACATATATTCCGGAGCCTGCATCTGAATATATCGGAATAATGAATGGATAGCAGCAAGCCTTTGATTTCGGGTACTTATACTGTTATTGCATTCCTGTTCCAGCCAGTTTAGATACTCAGTAATCCGTTCAGCAGTCAAATCGCTAACACGAAGCTTTTCAGGCTTTATCGAGAGTATATCGCGGCAGTATGTTAGCAACCGTATGTAAGTGTCTCTGTAAGAAGCAATCGTATTACTGCTCTGATTGCGCACACCGGGCAGTTCTTTCAGTAAAAAGTCACTGAGCAATCGGGGAAAATCAGTCGTCTTCATACTCTGTTTTCACCTCCAGATCCGGAATGATGTCAGCGTAAATCCGGTTGATTTGATCGACCAGGTCCGGGAACGCCTCGGCTGTAAGTTTCAGATAACGCCCGGTGGCGGAAAGGGAGGAATGCCCCAAGTAGGTCATCAATAAAGGCAGGGCAACCTGATGCGGTATGCCATTTCTCAGCATTGCTTCCAGACTGTGCACACAGAATGTATGGCGAAGATTGTGGAGATGCGGTCCACCATCACTTTTGTTTCCGTGCATAATTCCGCAGTCGAAGAGTATATCCCGGAAGTAGTGGTTTACCGCAGTTTTTTCATAATGCCCCGTGCCGCGGCGGCTCTTAAAGAAATATTCATCAGGCACATAGACAGGATGTACTTTCCGTCCATACCATTTGATGTACTCCATTACAGAACCGCTTACCGGGATATCACGGTCCTTGTTGTTCTTCGCATTTATGACATGGAGGATGTTTTTATCCATATCGACATCTTTCATTCGTAGTCCCAGAGTTTCTGAAATACGAAGGCCGCATCCGTACTGTACACGCAGGATTGCAGGATAAAAAATGTGTGCGTTGGATGAATGCGGATGTATGGAATCTGCGGCATTAAAAATGTCGCTTATCTGCGAGTGGGTAAAAATATACGGCTTGAAATCCTCATTTCTTTTGGTTACGATAGAGAAGTCAACCAGGTACGCAGGGATTTCGTGTCTGATCAGATATTCGGCAAAAGTACGGATCAGGATAACACGCTGTTCCTGCGTCCTCTGTTTCCAATTTGGATCCCACTGGATAAAGGCAAGGCATAAAGCTTTAGGAAGCCCGTTGGAACAATCAAACTGCTGACTCATCCTGTCAAGGACGGAGAGAACTCGTTCCTGCTCTTCGTATTTATAGCCGAGCGTGCGCTTCTCATTAAGGAAGTTCCGTATATGTTCGGCGAGAGGACCGGTAAATGTCTTATTCTTTGACATAATCCTTCACCTCCACTTCCAGGGCGCACTTGCGCAGGCCATTTATATCTACTCTGAGATAATGTTTTGCTACCTGTGGATCCGAGTGTCCCAGTATATCTGAGATGGTTGATGTCTCCACGTCATTCTGAAGCAGGTTTGTTGCAAGTGAATGGCGGAGGGTATGCCAGCCATAATGCTTTGATTTATCGATAGGAATGCCCGCCCTTTTCAAAGCCTTGTTGATGTTGTGTCGGAGTGTGCTCTTAAACGGGCTGCCCTTATAAGGTGCATTGTGCGTTACAAAAATATTTGGATAGTCCGTAACCGGCCTTCCATTTTTCAGGTAATCAATGATTGCCCACCCGGCATCATCCGGAAGTGGAAGCGAAAGAGGCTCCCGGGTTTTACTCTGGATAATCGTGATAAGCTTTTTATCCCAGTCAATGTCATTCAACGTGAGGGAAAGAATATCTCCGATTCGAAGCCCAAGCCTTGCCCCTAAAAGGATAATGGCGTAATCCCTTTTCCCGATTGGCGTGGTGATGTCAACGCTATTGATCAGGTGCTCAATCTGTTCCTCATTCCATACAGTGGGCAGCTTTGTGCGCAGCCTCTGCGGTGGATGCGGCAAAAACACTTCTATCGGTTTGTTTACATACTCATGTAAAAATGCATACTTGAAGTATTGCCGGAGAGCAGACAACCTTTCCGCAATCGTTACCGGAGCGAGTCCAACCATTGTTTCAGTAAAACGTGACATCAAGGCGGGGGTAATGCCATTGAGATCATGGATTCCCGCAGAATCCAAAAACAGTATCAGGTCTTTGATAATATCCCGGCAACGCCTGTACTGATAATGGGAGCAGCCGTATTCCACTTCATACTTTAGAAACCCTTCCGTCACCTCCTTAAAGGGAATCGGCCAAACGATTTCGCCGTGGTAATCATGCCGCCGAAAAAGTGTGCCGAAGTTGAAGTATTCAGCAAGAGAGCGAATTGCACGGAAGTAATACATTTCATTTTTGGAATGCTCTCCGGATGTGACGAAGCCCCCGAGCTGCTTGAATTTCCAAAGAAGGAAATCCGTTCCTTTTGACTGTGAATAATCACAATCACCTGCGTATTCCTTAAATTCCTGGAATACCTTGCGATATCTCCGCATTGAGTCTTCGGAATACTGAAGATCAACCAGTTTTTCTTCCAGCTCATTGCAAAGATCCGCGACTTTGATTTGTCTTAGCATAACAAACCGTCTCCTTTCTGATTATGACGTATTGTCAGTTACATCAGAAAGTATCGGTTATTATGTAAAGAAAAGCCACAGAAAAAACGTTAACTATGCAGACTTAAGGACATCGCTTTCCATAAGTACTTGCTTTCCATAATAGAACCGGGTCGTTTCTATATTCGAATGACCGAGCCACTCAGATATAGTGGGAAGCGGTACCCCGGCCTGATAAAGATGCATGGCTCTTGTTCTTCTGAAAAGGTGAGAGTGCAGATGGATCAGACCCGGATTGCTCTTGCGGACTTCGTCCTGGCAGCCTTCCAGTATACGGCTGACGTTATCACGGGACATCTTGTTCTGCCTGCCATTACGAAAAGTGTAGAAAACCAGACTCTCCTGGCTTTTGTCAGGATGGTATTTTTGGCAGTAACATTCGTATTGTCTCCCTATTTCCTTAGACAGGGGAGTGATCCTGTGCTTCTTCCCTTTACCGTAAAAATGGACATCGGCCTCCCCATGGGATGTCGGCTTAATATCCAGAAGTTTCAGCGACAACACCTCATTTATCCGTGCGCCGCTCTCATACAGCAGTGACAGGAGAAAACGATCCCTTATAGCCTCGCGGTTACTATCTGTACTTTTGAGAACCAGATACACATCATTTACAGAAAGCCATGTGAAGTCAATCATCCTGTCATCGTCAACATCACTTATCTCACGGATTTCTTCATACTCAGTGAGGGAGAGTGCATTCTTCTTGTAAAGGTACTTGCAGAATCCCCGAAGATCTGACAAGCGATGATTGATGGTAGTCGCCACATTTTTACGTTCAGACTTCAGCCATGCCATGAAGCTAACTATGTTTTTCTGGCTGAAATCGGATGACTGCATTGTCATGACGGTCACCTTATGTTCAGATTCAAGGTACGTCACAAACAGGTTTATGCTATATCTGTATGAAGTGATCGTGTCCTCGTCACGATTTCTGACCCCTGGAAGGTAGGCTCTCATAAACTCGCCCATAAGCGATATGAGCCGCGGATCTTTTGCCTGAATCCTCATCCTCCGTCACCCCCTCCGTAGACATGGGAAAGAAGATCCCAATCTATGCCCTTGGATCTGCGTAGGTTCTCTGGAAGAAGGTGGACATAATAAAGCGTGGATGTAAGTTCTGAATGCCCCATATATGCTGAAAGATAAGGTAGCAATTCCATCACATCCCTGCCGTTATTTATCCAGCGGATGATATTGCGTGACGCAAAGGCATGCCTCAGATCATAAGGCCTTGGGGTTCCCCTCCATGAAATGCCGCTTCTTGCGATCAGCTTCCTCCATATCTGATTGTACCATGATGTTTCATACGGCGTGCCGTCCCATTTCTGGAAGAACCATTGCCTCTTTCCTGCAACGGAATCGTACTTCTGGCAGAGAATACGCATATCCTCCGACATGATGATGTGGCGGTCCTTGTGTCTCTTGGACTGCCGTATATAAACATCTCCTGTATCCAGGTTTACATCCCCGGTACGTATTGCAGGCGGTTCCTGCGGACGAAGGCCACAACAGTAAAGGAAACGGCTATATACCGGGAGAACGACCTCTGGCAGATATCTTTTTCCGCGAGTTTTCCCGACATATGAATCAATCGTTTTGAACAGCCCGGAAAGCTCTTCGTCAGTAAAAAGATATGGATTGAAGGATATACGCTTTACTGTATAGTCGTCATCCGGTATGAAATCATCATATCCAAGGAAGTTCAGGTATTTCGTGTACTCCCGCAGGAGTGAAATGAATGCGGCTTTGCTGTTGTTGGTATAAGGGTAATAAGCAAGCCATTCATCTATCATTTCCTGAGTAATGCGGTTTGACATAGGGTGCTTTTTTACGCAGAAGTTTATAAATGGTGGGACTGAACTCTTATATGTGTCGGTGGCATATCCGACAGAATAGCGGTATTTCATCATTTCTTCAAACGCGTCATTGAGCCTGACACCAAAGGTCATGAGCCACCACCACCTTTCATGGAGGCGGTGCTTCCTTTCCAGCCGGCATAATAGCCGCTGGAAATAGGAACATCTGAAAAATCCAATGCCACAAATGATATCTGGCTTTTGTCGTGGGTGATGTACGGCTTATCCTCTGTAATAGATTTATGCCCCATCATCTGGGATGCGGTTTCAATGGGGACTCCCCTCGAAACTATGACAGTCTCAAAAGAACGCCGTATACTATGGAATCTCCTGAATGCGATTTTCGATACACCTGCTTTTTTGCAATACTTGTCAATCATGCTGCCAAACCCTTTTGACAATCTTCGGTACGGAGCTTTTACTGTCAGGAAAACCTCTGGAATATCGCATTTTGGACGCCATTCAAGGATATAGTCAGCCAGGGCATTCAATGTGGGACCATTCATTTCAGATATGATTGGCGTGTGCGTTTTCGACTGTATTATCGACACTTTTTGATTAATCCAGTCTATATCTGATAGCTTGATTCTTATGATGTCGATTCCACGGAGACCTGTACAGTATGCGACAAGTATAATCGCAAGGTCTCTCTTGCCAATAGCGTTGTCTGTATTGACTGCTTCAACTATTTTAGTTATTTCTTTCTCAGAGTAGGCAGGGATCATGCGTCGGTGGTCATTCTTCAGCTTCAGGAGAGAATAATCACGTTGAAGGCAGCCATTTCCATGAGCCTTCAGGTATTCTGTGGCGTATTTCACGCACCTTAAAGTGCGTCCGGTACTGCCACCGTTTGAAACCGGGACTTCGTTAATGAGAAATGACATGACAGTAGCATCGTCAATGCGCTCCGGCTTTATGCCTTGCTGCTCAGCATACCACAGGAAATGCCTTGTAGGAGCGCGGAGATTATTTTTAGTCGCATCGCTGCTCACGTAGCTGTCAAGTATCTTCTCAACAAGTTTTCCTGTTTCTTCGGATACAAGATATTTACGCAACGGATGTTTGGCGTTTGAAAAGTCCACTTTGCCTGATTCTACAATCGAAGATAACATACGTACCACCCTGAGTTGGAATCTTCGGTACTCCTTGCATATCTCTCCCGAAGCGTATCTCCTGTCGAGATCGTCCCGATAGGAATCAATGAACGCCGGAGAATAGGAAACAACTTGTCTTGCTTCCCCAAACTTAATTATAGAGTTACAAATGATTTGGTATTGCTCCGTGGACACTTCAAGTATCCCGTAGGCTCTCACCTCCTCCATGAGTTGATCGGTCAGCGATTTTAGCAATGGGCAGGGCTTTATCATATATGGCCTCCTTCCTATAGTGATGGTTGGTTACATCTCTATAGTAAGAAATGCCGATATTTTTATAAAGGGTTATCCACTTAATACCTCAAGAAGCCGAATATCGGCATTTCTAAAACATCGGCATATGGCGGATTATGCGGATATCGGCATAATCCGCCATCTGGAAAAGTAGGACCTGGCAATGCGGATCACATCATCCTTTGAACGGATCTCTTTGTTTGTAGCCAGCATCATGGGATGTTCCGTGATCCCATAGACCAGGACCAGATAAATATTTTTCCGGGAGGCAGTGATCTGAACTTTTACGTGGGAAAGATATGCGGTATGCTCTTTTCCCTTATAGAAAACATCCGCTTTGACTTTTCCTTTTCTCCGGTTCCGCAGTTCGGTTGCCTTTGTCCATTTGTTGTGATAAAGAAGTTTCCGGTTGGATTTCAGGCGGATCACGTAATCCTGCTTCAGCTGGTCGAGGATGAGAAATATCTTATTGTCATCATAACCGCGGTCCATAACAAAGGTGGCTTTTCCGAAAAGAGCAGCGGCCTGTCTGATCGCATCAAACGTGATCGTGTTTACAGATTTATAGTCTTTTTCGGCAGAAGAATGGATCATAGAAAAAACGCTGACAGGATGCTTGCCGGCAGTCAGAACACAGGCCTCTGTTACATGGTATCCTTTTTTATAAACGCTTTTCGTCTGTGTGCTTTCAGAACCATCGCGAACGATACCAAGAGCTTCAAACTGTTTTCCATCTGGTTTTACGATATCACTTTCATCAATGAGGACCACTGGTTCAGAGGGAACGAGTCTCTTTACGGTGTGGAGATAAGAAGCAGCCGCAGAAGCCGGCGTTCCTTCTGAAAGATGATTGGAAAGTCGTTTTACAGTATTCGCCTTCTGTGCCGTTTCATGAAGCTGGTCGGAAATATCAGTGAGCAGGCAGCTTCTGGATGCCAGAATGCCATAAACCATATCTGCTGTAAACTTCCGGTCTGGTTTCGAAAGTCTGCGGGAGATTTTATTTGTAAAAGTCAAAATTTTTCTTTTCAAACGGTAAGTAATTGATGTAGAATTAGCCATAAGGAATCCCCTTTCTTTTTGTTTAGTAAGGTTTTTGTTTGGTAGCTTAATTTTACATCAAAAAGGAACAGGATTCCTTATATTTTGGGCATTTTTTGAAAGTTGTGGATAATAAACGCAGCAGATTTGTCTTATGAGGATAATTCTGCGGAAACTCAAGACAGGTTGGTGTTGCAAATTATGAAAAAATGTATTAATATTATATTTGGATTTTAGCCATATGGTGATGGTCACGAACTGGTAATTCGATGGAGTATGCATTATGTATACTCGGGAGTTCGATTCTCCCAATCCTACGGGGCGTTTTGGAAGAAACGTCCCATTTTATTTTGGGTTCTTATTCAGTATGGCGAAATAATCTACACTAAAAACTATTGAAAATACAAACGTTTACTTTGAGAGCGGGAGTATGAAAAAAATGTGGTGAGGTTAAAATGGGCGGAAAAGAACGAAAAATTCTATTATTGAACTGTATAAGATACAAAATAGATATTGTTCTCGATTATTGTGGAAGTTGGTGTAGACGAAAGATCTACACCAACAAAGTTATATTATTAAATGAACCAAATAATGCTGGAGATACTGCATTATAAAAGCATTGCAGGGATTGGCAGTATGCAAGAAATGAGCGAGCAGTTCAATGATGAGGAAATCTCAAAAACTGTCTGTATATATTGGAGAGGGAAGTATCTTTTACATCATGTACGGAAAATGAATATCTGGATTCTATGGAACTCGAAGAGATTAAGAAGAATCTGGCGTATCAGGAACTGGTAGAGAAAGATGGTTGTACATGTAGTTATGGCGGTTTCAAAAGGATTGTGGTCTGAGCGATAGCTTTAAAACCATTCTACAAAGAAAAAAGAAATGAAAACTGAAATCACATCAGCGAGCAGATTGTTCGAGGCAGAAAAACCAGATGGATGTGAAATATGTGTCTTCCTATTCTGAAGCAGATGGACGAAAGTAGTTGGCGGTGTATCAGAAAAAAATCGAATAACTATATAAAAACCTGTTTGGAAATGAAATGTCCAAATTCCATTGTAAATCCTTATAGAGCGAATTGTTGCCAATCATTGCCCCATATATTATTCAATGCTTTGTTTGTTATACTTGACTTTCTAATAGTTTTATATTATACTAAATTAAAACATTGAAAGAGAAAGTAACTTATCGGGAGCTGTGCAGAGATATAGCATCTAGGCTGTGAGTGCTATTCAGAAGAAGATAGGCGGACACCCCTCTGGAGTTTCGGCATCAGAAAGTAAGTGTCGACGTAATTCGCACGTTATAGCGTTTTGAGTGGTAACATAGAACAAAATATGTTACAAACATGGTGGAACCGTGGAATATTTTTTTCTCACCCATGATATAGTTAGGGTGAGTTTTTTTATTTTAGCTCTAAAATTAGTTTTTAAATAAATTAAGGAGGAATAAACATGGCAGAGAATCAGTTCTCATTTGAAAACGAAGAGTACAGAAAAATGTATTGGCACACATGTTCACACATTATGGCGCAGGCTGTAAAACGTCTGTATCCAGATGTGAAGCTTGGTATTGGACCAGCAATTGACAATGGATTTTATTACGATTTTGATACTGAGCTAAACATTACCCAGGAGGTTCTTGCTGAAATTGAGAAAGAAATGCGTAAGATTTGTAAAGAAAAATTGCGAATTGAACGTTCGGAAGTATCTCGGGATGAAGCATTAGAAATTATGAAGGAGGAACCATACAAAATTGAACTTATTAAAGAATTGCCGGATGATGCTGTAATCTCGTTTTATAGACAGGGTGATTTTATTGACCTATGTGCTGGGCCTCATTTGGATTCGACGAGCAGAGTAAAAGGTAATGGAATTAAATTAACAAGTTCAGCTGGCGCTTATTGGAAGGGTAATTCCAAAAACAAGATGTTGAAAAGAATATATGGTGTTGCATATCCTAGCAAAGCTGAATTAGATGAATATTTAGCAAAAGTTGAAGCGGCTCTTAAAAATGATCATAATAAAATTGGTCGTCAACTTGGCTATTTTACAACAGTAGATTACATTGGACAAGGTTTGCCAATTATGTTGCCAAATGGGTCGAGAGTGTTACAGTTATTGCAGAGGTTTGTTGAAGATGAGGAGCAGAAGAGAGGTTATGAGTTACTAACAGGTATGCCTCTCATGGCGAAGAGAGAACTGTATAAAATTTCAGGACACTGGGATCATTACAGAGATTCTATGTTTATTTTAGGCGATCCCCAAACATGGGATGATCCTTCTGAAGAAGTATTGGCACTTCGCCCTATGGCGTGTCCGTTCCAGTTTATGGCATTTAAAAGTAAGACGCGTTCATTTAGAGATTTGCCTATAAAATATGGTGAATCTGCTACAATGTTTAGAAAAGAAGATTCCGGGGAAATGCATGGTTTAATTAGAGTGCGTCAATTCACTATTTCTGAGGGTCATATTATGTGTACTCCTGATCAGGTTGAACAGCAGTTTGCAGAGTGCCTGGATTTAATCAAGTACATGCAGAAGACAATTGGACTTGAAGAAGATTTGTCTTACCGTTTTTCTAAATGGGATGAAAATGATAAAGAGAAATATATTGGAAGTGCTGAAGATTGGGAAAAAACACAAAACTCTATGAGAAATATTCTTGATGACCTTGGACTTGAATATACAGAAGCCGATGGAGAAGCAGCGTTCTATGGACCTAAACTTGATGTTCAGATGAAGAATGTGTATGGAAAAGAAGACACACTTTGTACAATCCAGATAGACTTCCAACTTGGAGAACGGTATGATATGAACTACATCGATTCTAATGGTGAAAAGCAGCACCCTATTATTATTCACCGTACATCTATTGGTTGCTATCAGAGAGTACTCGCACTTCTTTTAGAAAAGTATGGAGGAGCATTCCCTACATGGCTTGCTCCTATTCAGGTTCGCATTATGAATATTACTGGTGATTCTGAAGCTTATGGTAAATCTATTTATGATAAGTTTATTGATATGGGAATCAGAGCAGAATTTGACAAACGAAATGAAAAAATAGGACGAAAGATTCGTGATGCACAAACAGAAAAGATTCCTTATATGCTGGTAATTGGCAATAAAGAAATGGAGGAAGGCAAAGTATCAATTCGTTCACGAGTTGACGGAGAACTTGGTCAGATGACTTTAGACGAATTTGTTGCAAAAGTCCGCTATGAAGTAGAAAATCATATATTGAATGTGTAAATGATTTTATTTAATATGAGATTTAACGCTATATATGCGTTGGATTATTAATTGCAGGCTACAGTTTCGATTGTAGCCTTCAATTGTATTACACATTAAAAAAGCCAGAGGGTGGAGAGGAGAAAAAAGATGGATAAGTACAAAAAGGTTGTTATATTAGATTCAGTTATATTGTATCCAGAACATCGTTATCGTCTTAATCAAATTGCAGAAGAGATTGTTGAGTATAATACATGCAAAGACGACGCCGAAGTACTCGAAAGAGTTCAGGGGGCAGATTGTATTATTAGTTGTTGGGTAGATGTATCCAATGCCGTTATTGATGCGAATCCTCAGCTTAGAACCGTAGCATTTTGGACGCATGCATATGAACATAGAATTAATAAAGAATATGCTATTTCAAAGGGAATATATGTTCCTTGCATTCCTGATTATGGGACTGATTCTGTTGCAGAATTAGCTTTTATAGGACTGCTCCATTTGTATGAAAAAATGTCAAGAAGAAAACAGAGGGGAATGGACGAACAGATATTGCAGCTTGTATCAAATGATGTTCGCAAATTTGTTTCCAATGTAAAAAAGAACTTAACTGGTAGTTGGATGCATGAATATATTAAGTCAGGACAGCTTAAAATCATGGATCCTGAAGATTTTAAAGAAGACACAATGAAAGGTCTTACGGTTGGATTTCTTGTAAAAGCGGATGTATTGAATAATGATATTGTAAAAATGTTCACGGAAGGCTTTAAAATGAATGCTATTCATAGTTGTTGTGATGTTGTATATGATATTGATATTGCATTCAGACCGGTAGATCAACTTCTTAATGAAAGTCAGATTTTGATATATGATTCAAAAATGATTGAACCTTCTGTCCTAAAAAAAGTGAAATCTGGTAGTTATCTCTCTGTTATTGATATTAATGATATTACTCCAAGAGGGGATTCAATAAAAGGAATACAATTAGGTATCATAGGTCTTGGTCGTATTGGAACAAGGGTTGCGCAGATTGCTCGCTGTGCATTTGACATGAATGTAAGCTACTATTCAAAGACAAGAAAGCCGGAGATTGAAGAAAAATATGGAATTACATATAAACCATTAGATAAAGTATTATGTGAGTCAGAGGTGATAAGTTTTCATCTTCCTCATGTGGGTGCGGAAGGTTTTATAACAAATGAAATGATCGATAGGATTCCAATGGGAACAACCGTTCTTAATGTCAGTGTTGGTAACATTTTTAAAGATCAAGATTATATATTTAATAGGTTTAAAGAAAACGATTTGATTGGATATGTTGATGTATATAGTACATTGCCTCCTAGACAGTTGTTAAGAGAACGAAAAGAATACTTACTTTCTACATATAGATTGGGATGGAGAACTAAGTCTACAGTAGGGTTAAAATCACATAAATTAATTACAAAATTAGCACTTGGACTAAAAGACGAATAATGCATATAAATCGTATAGAAATGTGTAAATATAGTGTTGAATAGTAAAATGTTCTGGTCCTCATTTTTAATGGAATCTGATACGGCCTATTTGTAATCGAATGTTCGTAAAGGTCCTTGTGTAAGCCTAGATACTTGATTATTTCTGTATTTTTGGCAACTAAAGAAGAGGACAACTCATCTGTATATTATTTTTTTGGATCAGTTTATATGTTAGTCTTGGGTCACAATTAAGCATAAATTAACAGAACTCTATAGAGGGCACTTTGTTATACAATAAGGAGAATTATTATGGCACATGTAAGAAAACAAATGATTTCTTTCTTTATGACAACTAAATGTAATCTTAAATGCGTATACTGCTATACGCCTAAATATAAATTAATAAAAAAAGAAGATACAACACTTGACCTATTATTTGCTAAGAAAGGTATTGATGACTATTTCAGAGATAGTGCCAGCAGATATATTCGTTTTTATGGAATTGGAGAGCCTACGCTGGAAATTGAAAAAATAAAAGCCATTACAGATTATGCTAGATCCAAAACAAAAGATAAAATAACAGTAGAACTTCAAACAAATGGAACATTTTCACAATCGACAAGAGATTGGATTGCTGAAAATGTTGACGTGATATGGGTTTCGTGTGATGGTGAACCTTATATTCAGGATAAGCAGCGCCCATTTGTGAATGGAAAACCTACGTCTTCAATTGTTGAAGAAAATTTAAGATACCTTTGTAAAATTGATAGGTTGAAAGCTGGAGTTAGAGCAACATTGACTGGAGAAAATATTAAAAAGCAAAAAGGGCTGGTGGATTATCTTGAAGAACTAGGGGTAAAATATATAAATGTTTTGCCTGCGTTTGCACCGGAAGAGGGGAGTAATTCATCCATTTTCAAATGGGATCCTTTGGATTTTGCGGAAAACTTTTATTTAGCTCATGAATATGCAAAAAGCAAGGGAATTTGGTACAATACAATGTGTATTGTTAATTTTGATGAACCTACGCGCCATGCATGTCGTTCATGTACCCCATGTCCGCATCTTACAACAGATGGATATATATCCTGTTGTGATTTTACACAGTTAGGACCAGAATATATTGATTCCCCTTTGTCTCAGCTTATTTATGGTAAATATGATGCTGAAAAAAATAGAATTGAATATTTTGAAGATGCCATATATAAAATTAGATCAAGGTGTACTGAAAATCTTGCAAAGACGACTTGTAAAAATTGTGATTATCTGGATAATTGTGCAGGTGGATGTATGGGACAAGTGGTCAATGAAACAGGTGACCTTATGGGAAAATGTGAAGATAACTGTAAGATTGTTAAATATTTAGGTGAACGTATTGAAAGAAATGGGAAATTGCATCCGGCATTCCATTCTTAATGAGTATAGAAGATGCGGATAATCATTTTTTCATTTTTAAAGTCAATACTATTGAAACTGTTAAATTATACTGCAAAAAGAGGTGTGAAATGCTATTTTTGTTTTGCGATAATTTGCAGTTATCCAAAATCATACTATATTTAATGTGGTGTATTACCTAACCCTTGCTATATATAGTGGAAAATGTTGTAAGTTGTAAACTGCCGTTAGTAAACTAGGATAAAAATTAAACTTATTTCTAGCTTTATAAAAGAGATTATAAATATGACTGCGAAGGGGAAGGCTTATTCCTTTAGCCTAAAAGTAATGATCATTGTTTGCATTCCCCAAATTAGGAGGAGTAAAATTGTCTGGATTCGATTCAATTAAAGAGTATGAAAGCTTATTAGATATAGAAGAATGTATCAGGTTTTATCCCCCTGATATAGAAGAAATCAATGATGCAGATGATATATTTGACATAAAAAGGAAAATTGCATTGTACATTCACATACCATTCTGCAAGTCACCATGTGGATTCTGCCCATTCAATCAGTATAATTATGATGAAAATATGTATGATGATTATTTCAATGCATTAGAAAAAGAAATTCAATTAATAAAAGAGAAGATTGATTTTTCTAGGATATTAATTAATTCAGTATGGGTTGGAGGAGGAACTCCGCTCGATTTAAATATGCAACAGCTTACAAAATTCCTAACTATTGTTTGTGATAGTTTTGAGATTTCAAATATCTTGGAATTCACAATAGAGGGAAAACCGGTAGAAGGAATGATTACGAATGAAAAGATTGAATTGTTATGCAAATATGGTGTAACAAGGATTAGTTTAGGAGTGCAATCAACTAATCCTAAATACTTAAAACTTCTTGGTCGTAATTATACATTTGAACAAGTATGCGATACGATTAGGAGAATTACGGCGTACGGGTTAAATCTTAATTTAGACATGATTTATAATATTCCCGGTGAGAGTATGAAAGAGGTTATTTATGATGTAAAGAGAATCGCTGCTTTAAAAGCTGAGCATATTTCTTGGTTTCATTATATATCTCATACAGGAACGCCGTTAACAAGAAAATTTAATAATGAGCGGGTTAATTTAAAGCGGAATAAAGAAGAATTTTATAAAATGTATAAGATGGTACATGATATTATGTCTGAAAATGGATACAATCAATATACACCTTATTATTATACAAATGGAAGACAGTGTCAGTATCATATCGATCGTTGGAAGATGCCTCAGATTGATGTACTTGGACTTGGAGCTGGAGCATTTTCAACTTTTGATGGGTGGATATATACTAATGCACATACACTTGATTTATATATTGATATATTATCTAAAGGACAACTTCCGATAAAGGTCGGAAAAAAGATATCGAAAGAAGATGAGAATGCTAGATATATAGTTTTAGGATGTAAGTTCTTTAATATTTCTATATCTGAATATAAAAAAATTACAGGAATTGATATAGAAAAACAGTATGCCGATGAAATTAAAATGCTTCAAGAACTTGGACTAATAGAAATCTCATCAGATTTCATAAAATGTACAGAAAAGGGACAGGCGTTTAATAATGCAGTTGCAACAGGATTTTCAAATAAAAAGTATTATAAAATTGGACAGCCACAACCGCTTTTGATAAGAGGAGAAGGTTTATGATTAAGGAAATAACTTTGGTTTTTACTCCATTTTCATTACAGGATTATAGTGATGATGAGGTGGAGATTAATCAATATAAGAATAGAGCATTTAGTATGTGGCAAAATTATGTTTTACATAAAAAAGGAGATATTTCATATATCAATGAGATACTGCCATCAAATACAAATCCAATATCATTGGGGCAGTTGTGCTTAGTATCCTATTTAAATGATAATGGAGTAAAAGTGAACTATGTACATGGAGATTACTTTATAAAGAAAAAAAATTATACTGTACAAATGTTTAAGGATTACCTTGTAGAATTATCACATAATTCATGTATGATAGGTTTTTATTCAATGACCCCGACAATAAATGTAACGCTTGACTTAATGGAATATGTAAAATTAAGACTCCCCGGACTAACTACTGTTTTAGGCGGACCACACGGGACATATACTGATGTTGTTACTATAGAAAAATATCCATTTATTGATATTGTGTCGAGGGGAGAAGGAGAAAAAACAACTCTTCAAATCATTAATGCAATAACAGAAGGAAATAGTAATTTTTGTGATATTTCTGGAATAACATTCAGGAAAGATGGAGTTGCGGTAAGAAACGAAGATCGTGATTTGATATGTTCAAAGGAAATTCCTTCTCCTGATTATTCTATATTACCAAAAGATTTTAATTGTTTATTAACAGTCATGTATGCAAGGGGTTGCCCATATTCATGTAAATTTTGTGCTGAAGGAAATATATGGAGACATAAGCTGAGATTTAGGGATCCTAGGATCGTTGCAAAGGAGATACAGTATGTAAATAACGAATGGGGTCAGAGAGTTATTCATATATGTGACAGTGAAATAGATGCGGCACCTAAAAAATTAATAGAGCTTTTGGACAGTATAATAGAACTTGATCTTGAGTGCAAACTGACTGTTAACCTGCGGTGTGATGCGTATAAAAGATTAACTCCGGAATTATTAAAAAAAATGAAAAAAGCTGGAATAGTAGCTTATTTAATTGGCGTTGAATCTGCATCGGATTATATGCTTGATGTAATGGGGCGAAGATCAAATTTCTTGGACTTTTTAAAGACAATTGATTTATTAAATAAATATGATGCGGGTTTCATTTTTCCTGGAATAATGGTCGGATTTCCCGGAGAAACAATCGATTCGATAGAAAAGACGAAGAGAGAATTTTTAAAACTTCTTGATGAAGACAGAGTTGATTATTTCTTCCCGAAAGTATTTATACCATATCCAGGTACGGACCCTTTTGAAAATAATGAAGAGTATAAGATTAATCTAAGTAATAATTGGGCTGAATATGCCAGATTTGGGGTAAAACAGCCATTTACATCAAATATTTTATCAAGAGAAAATCTTGAATACCACATGTATGATTTTTATAAAAAGATTATAGAACATTACACAATTAAGGTTAGTAGCATTAAAAATGTATGATGGATTAAGAAATAAAGTTGTATTAATTACTGGAGGATCTCGGGGAATAGGTAGAGCCGCTACAATTAAATTTGCAGATCATGGAGCTTTTGTAATAATAAATTATAAAGAAAATGATACAGAAGCAATAAGAACAAAGCATCTTTCAAAAGAAGGTTTTGTTGATATGTATAAAGCGGATATTTCGAAAGAAGAAGATGTTTCTCTAATGATGAAATATATTCAAGAAAGATACGGAAGAATTGATATTCTTGTGAATAACGCAGGTATTATTCATAGATCTGATAATTGGAGAAGCATGTGTTTAAGTGACTGGAATGATACACTTAATACAAATGTTACAGGATCATGGATTGTATCTAAAAATGCTTATCCATTAATGGAAGAAATTGGTGGATCAATTATTAATATTTCGTCAATTTATGGGATATGCGGAGTTGCAAGTGAGCTGGCTTACTCATGTTCTAAAGCAATGATTATTGCATTTACCGAGGCTTTAGCAAAAGAGTTGGCTCCTAAGATAAGGGTGAATGCGATAACTCCTGGTAACACAATTACAGACATGGTGCCGGAACAAAGTATACTATCATCGATTGAAGAAAAAACTGTATTAAGAAGATCTGCAAATGCAAATGAAATAGCTGATGCTGTATTATATTTAGCGTCTGATAATAGTTCGTATGTCACTGGATGCATATTGACAGTTGATGGTGGCTATCATCTTAAATAGTATGGAGGAATGTAATGTCACAAGAAAGCAATGAAAAAGTTTTTGTTTTCGATGGAAAAAAGATGAGTATTTTCGGAAATCAAGAAAATATAGAACAGTGCATTGTAGATTTATATAATGAGGAATTTGACATATCGAGTTTTGAGAATAAAAGTATAAAAGAAGAGTTGAATCAGGTAATTTATGAGTTGGGATTTGAGTGGGATCCACTTTCAGAACAAGGATATATGAGATTTCGTCCGTATGCAGTATCTATGATGGAAGCAATGAAACAATATATTTGGAATCTTGTTAGTGGATTCTGTAATAAAATTGATATTCCGATTCAGAAAATTGAAGGCGGAGAGCTTTACTCAATGAATAATCCTAATATAAACAAACATACAGCATTGGCAGCAGCATCAATGATGTATGGAGAAAATATGTTAATGGTAACAGGAGGTGCAAGTGAACAAATTCTTAGATTTAGTGGATGCTGTAATAAGTTGGGGATGTTGCAGTCAAAAAAAATCAAGTGCAGTGATCTACCGACTGGTATATTTGAAATCTCAAAGAGTTATAGATTTGAGAAAAAAGAAAGACTGAATTATTGCGAGAGAGTACGATGCTTTCATTTGCCTGAGTTACATATTGCAACAACGGGACTGGATGAATCCATAAAAATTTTTCTGTCAGCACATGATTATATTGTAGAACATATAAGGAGCCTTGGCTATGATTTTGTTTTAATGTGTAGTGCTACTGAAGAATTTATTAATAATAACATGGATTTTATTCAAACACTTAATCAATCAAATTCTCATCAAATGATGATTGTCATAACAAGTAGTGGGGATGTTTGTGAAAACGGAATTCAATTTGATGTAGAATACAAAGCCATCACTTCATATGGTGGATTTATGGAAATAGCGACATTGCAGGTGGATGCCGGAGATAGTGATTTCGCATACGGGATTACTTATGATAATAAACCAATATCGACTATACACGCAGTATTATTTGCATCAATCGAAAGAGCTATTTATTCCATAGTTGACCGTTGTATATATAATAAAATGAATAATATATCCTATTCATTACCTGCTTGGATTGCTCCAGTACAATGCAGAATTATTACTAAAGATAATAATGCAATATCAGAGGCGATTAATCTCAGAGCAGAATTAACATCAAGATTTATCAGATGTGAAATTGATGACAGAGAAATATCATACAATGAAAAAATCAGTGACAAAATGATAAATTTATGTCCCATTGTAATTATTGTGGATGGTAACAATAATGTAAAATACCAAATATATAATTCATTTAATCATGAAATTACATATTGTACAAAGGAATATATATTTGAATATATATCAGAACATTTAGAAACGAATGGAATAATTATACCTTTTTATGCAGCATACAGATTGTCTAATAGAATATTATAACATTGTAAAACAACTCATGCGGAGCATTAATTAATCATGGAATTATATTATAAAATAAAAGGCAAAAATTATCCTAAATTGATAATGGGCTGTGATTCATTTTTGCGTGAGCCATTTGTTTCATCATGCAATGATAAAAATAAAAAAAAATATATATTATCAATAATGGAAGTAGCATATTCAAATGGAATTATTGGAATACATGTTAATATTGATTCACAATATGTATTTCAGGCATTTCGAGAACTTAAAAAAAAGCATAATGATGTAATTGGGATAGGGGATCCTAATATGAATGTTGGATTCTTGTTAGGAGGGAAATCTCTAAAAAATAATTCGGGACGAGTTATAAGAACCATATATGAGGTATTTTTAAATGAAGCTGAAAAAGAGAGTATAAAAAATAACACAGAATATTTTAAAAAATATTTTTTTAATTATAAAGATTCCGATAGAATGTTAAATCAAGATGAAATCAGTTCAATTTCATTAAGAAAAAATATTTGGAAATCAAGATTAAAAGAATTGTCACCATATTGTGAATTCTGTTTGTTTGGAGCGAATTATGCAGATTGGTTACTAGCGATAAATCGTAAGGATATTATAGAATATGAGATAGAAACAATTATGAAAGCTGGAATGTTCCCAGTATCTGTTTGCCATTGGGGAAGTAGAACATTAGATGAACTGGTAAAGAATACTGAGGTGGTGGCTCATTGGGTTTTTGCAAACAAAAATGCATTACCAATAATTTTTGATGATGCACTTCGTGTGATAAAACGTGCAAAGAATATTACTGCATTTAGAATTCTAAGAAACTTTAATGGATATAACACAATAGATGATGCATTAAGTTGGTCTTTTAACGAGCTTTCTGCAAAAAGTGTTGTTATTGGGGCTCCAACTGATATAACAACGGCAAGCAGACTGTTTGCAGAAGTTAGAGAGAAAATAGGATTAATAAGAAGTTAACATATTTTGTTTTATAATTATCTGTATAATCCGAAGTATAGTTGTGATAACATTAAATGGACAAGTGAATTTTTATGAAATTTATGATTACTTCCGTTGGGATACCTGTATGAGGCGATTGCTAATATACATAGTCTCCCATTGTTAGTTGAATTCAATGCAAAAAAGTTCATATAAAGGGTATGAAAAAATCGGACAGTTTATTGTGATAATCTCGATATTCCATACAGTGACTACGAATCGTAAGTTGTTCTTTGCCTTCGCTTTCTTTTCTGCGGGCCCTTAGTCTAGAAACGCGATTTTTTAACCTACCACTGTTGACAGGATAGACCGCGGTGTCATCACTGTTCTTCACAAACAGACCCGGAATCTACGTTGTAGCATAGTGTGTATTCTGATATAATAGCCTTGATTTTTATAACTGGGGGCTTTGAGCACACGACTTGTCGAGCAATTCGTTGATGGAAAGTAAGCGCTCAATAAAATAATGGCTATCTTTTCACAAAATATTCCGCTATAGTTAAAGTAAAATACTCCAACTTCAACTTTTCGATTTGATCCGGCATCTCTGCTGTATCATGTCAGACCATGGCATCAGCTCTTCTATACCTTCGGGCTCATTTTTGTAGTCCGGCATATAGAGCAGTACAGTCTCCAGATATGCGTAGATGTTCAGATTGTTGAGTTTTGCAGTTTCTACTAAACTGTAAATGATGGAACTGGCCCGGGCGCCTTTTACAGTATCGTGGAACAGGAAATTTTTCCGTCCTACCGCATAGGGGCGGGCGATATTTTCTGCGATATTGTTCGATATGGAGCACCGCCCATCCAACAGGTAGTTCTCCATATATGGCTTCTGGTTTTTCGCATAGGTCACCGCTTTGGCCAGACGGCTTCCGCCAGCTGGGTTCACTGTTTCAAGCCATGACCAGTAAGCCTCCCATATGGCAGGCTCCGTCTCAAGGCGCTTGGCTTTCCGTGTATCGGCATCCAAATCCGCATACTCCTTTTCCAGTTCGAATAACTGGTTGCAGTAATCGAAACCAATCTCTGCCGGAGTCTTATCCGGGGATTTCTTCGATTTCCCGGGAAGTGCATCATGCCAGTACCGTCTCATATGGGCAAGGCAGCCGCAGCGGATGACATCCTTCAGCTTATTGTAACCGCTGAAGCCATCACAGGTAAGGTATCCGGAGAATCCTTTCAGGAATTCTTCCGCATGATATCCGCCCCGGCTGGGCTGGTAATCATACAGGCGGATCGGCGGCAGCCCGTCATTTCCAGAGCCATACAGCCACATATAGGACTTGGACTGTGCCGTTTTCCCTTCCTCCTTCAGTACCTGGCAGGGTGTTTCATCTGCATGGATGATGTCCCTCTCCAGCAGATGCTGGTGAAGCTGTTCATACACCGGCTCCATATAATCTATGCCGCATTTGATGACCCAGTTCGCCAGTGTCGCCCTGGAAAGCTTCACTCCAAGCTGTTTCCAGTCCGCCTCCTGGCGGTAAAGCGGGACGCTGTTCACATATTTCTGGTACATCACGTAAGCAACCGTGGACGGAGATGCCAGGCTGTGCTTGAGCAGGGGGCTTGGTGTTTCAGCCCCAACGATAACGGAAGCGCCGTCTTTTTTACATTCCGGACAGCCAAGAACTTCCTGGACATACTGGACCCGTTCCACTTTTGCAGGGATGATCCGCAGTTCTTCACGGACAACCTTTTTCCCGATGACTTCCATCGGAGCATTGCAGTAGGGGCAGCTCCTGTCCTCATCCGGCACGGTGCAGGGAACTTCCACCACAGGAAGCCCTGCAAGGATCTCTTCCCTGGTGGCCTTTGGTTTCTTTGCCTTACGATTATAACCACCAACAGCCTCTTCCAGAGTCGGTTCCGGGACAGAAGGATCCGCAGCAGCTTCTGCCTCATTGAACAGATCCATCTGTCCGGGAAAGGTATCCTTTTTTGTTTTTTCACTGGAAGATGCGAACAGCTTTTTCTTCAGATATTCGACCGTTTCATTGAGATTTGCGATCGTCTGGTTCAGCTGTGCTGTCTGCTCCTCATGGCTTCTGGCCATCTGCTCGATCGTACGGCGCTGGCTGTCCACCAGCTGACGAAGGGATTCAATTGTCTCTTTTTGAAGCTGTATGAGCGCTTCCATTTCTGACTGCGGCATTAAGGGCCACCTTTCTTTTTGCTGGTTCCTATTATACCGGAAATCCGGCAGAAAAGCGAATTCTCCGCCGTACTGCCGCCGTCATTTTGACGAAAGGAAAATGTGAAAAACACATAGCTTCGGCGGGATATTCCCTATGAAAAACGTTGGGTTTTCCACACGCAAACGGTACCCCTGGAAAAATGGAAACCGTTATCCTCCCGATCTCCCGGCGGTTCCATCGTTATGTGGATAACTCATCCGCAGCGTTTTTTCTGCCCCATAAGGGGAAGAAAAAATTTCTCCCTTTTGCACAAAGGTCAGAAATCCTTTCTCCCGGCAGGCCGGATTGCTTTGGGCTGATCAATGGAAAGCCCTTCTAAAAGCCAGCGGTATTCCTGCCGGGTAAGATTCCTTACTTCGGAAGAATCCCGGGGCCACTGGAACCGCCCATTATCTAAACGTTTATAATAGAGACAGAATCCATCTTTTTCAAAATGAAGCGCTTTGATCCGGTCACAGCGTCTGCCGCAGAAAAGAAACAGGGAATTGCTGTAGGGATCTAATTCATAGGTATCCCGAACGATTGCCATCAAGCCGTCGATACTTTTTCGCATATCGGTGTAGCCTGTCACAAGGAAAAATTTGGCCACACCGGACAATTCACCTAACAAAGCTGCCGCAGGGCAAGAAGAGTATTCCGGATCACATCCGTCCCGGCCTGTTCATGGATCTCAATACGGATGCCCTGCATTTCCAGACAGATCGAGGGTGTATGTAAAGCTGTGGTATCTGAAGGAGGCTGTTCCATTTCCCAGAGTGGGATCTGCACGACTTCCTGTTTCTGCGCAACAGCATCCACTGCTTCCGGAACCTCACAGGCCTTTTTTCGCAAAGCCCGGACATGATAATAAAATGTGCTGACAGGGATCCCGTTTTCTATACACCATTGGCGGTCGGTAAGCCCGCTGGCTCTGCACTGAGTGATCAGATTTAACCAATGTTCATCATTTAAAGTTGTACTCATTTGATTCATCTCCTTCAATGTGAGATTTTGGAGTAACCAGGTACAGCAACAGCGACCAAAGATGTGAGATTGAAGCGTAGCTTTTGCAATCCCGAGAACTGGATAGGAAGTGAATTACTCCAAGTATTTGAAGTATCTCACAAAAGTTGAAGTTTGACTATCCGGTTGGTTATAAAGCGCTTACGATGGAAAAGTAGATTATGAATATGCTATTTTAAGAAATAAACAATACATAAGATGAATTTCAAAATTGAAATTTGTATTGCACACATTCATATTTACAATTAATAAATCCCTTCCTATAATGAATCCATAACCATTAATTATGAGAATCATTATGAGGAGGGATTTTTTATGCCGGCAGCGAATGAAAAGAAATGCACCCAGAAAACCAGTACGGAGTCCATAAATGATAACGGAGGTATTACAGTTGATGAAGTTAATGCAATCCAGGATAATATCAGAAAGAATCTTGAGTTTTTCAAAAAGAAACTGGATCTTTCTGATGATAAAGAACTTGCCTGTAAATTAGGAGTAACTCCCCCTGTTTATTCGCGTATTAAGAAGGGGGAGCAGCTGCCAAACCTGAATCCATTCCTCATTACACTGCATAAAAATAGATCCGAATTTCACTGCACAATAGATGATTTTTTGTTTACGGACCTGAGTGAGAAAGAAGATCCTTATCCTACAGATCTTCCCACTGCTATTTATATGAAATATGAAGGATTGTATCAGGTTTATTATTTCGATACGTCTGCTTACAAAGGTCAGGAGTTTACAGAGGATGCCGATGCATTAAAAAGTGGACTCATGTATATCTATCATGATGGAGAAGAAGGTGAAGTAAAAACTTACAATGTGATTGCGGTTCTGAATATGAGAAAAGAAGATACAGATGAACGCTATGCTGAGATTATGCGTAGACAGTGGCGTGGGGCAGACATAAAGAGTTACATTGCTGATCTTGGGGGAAGTACTCATGTTTACAAAGGGAAACTGGAACTCTCAGAGAAACATGTGTTTATTTCACTCCGTTATGAAAGCCTGAGGGACAAAGCTCAGATGATTTTCCACCGCCCATCTGGTAATTCGGATGAATATATTGGAGGGCTGGGGATGTTGATTTCTGTGTCTAAGGGAAATAGTGCGTCGCCCTGTGTCCAATGTGTTGCACTTTCCAAGGGATCGCTTGATGTATCTTCTGAAGAATTGGCTTCCCGTCTGCTGATGGATTATCCTAATATTCAGGCAGGAGAAGAGATAGAAAAACTTGCTGATATGATGAATCAGCTGTATCGTAACGGAAACAATCCGGATCTTCCACTTTCTGACGTTCACAAGAAGATGATCGTGCAGAGCGAAATCGACAAAATAGTAAACGATGTGGTGACACGCAATTTGTTCCGCATGGAGATGGTTACCGGTGAAGATGATAACAAGTTTTATCATTATCTGAAACGAGCAAGGAAAGCAAGCATAAGACGGGAGGGATAATCATGGGTGCGTCAGGTTCTACAAAGGAAAAGAGTGTGGAAAAAGAAAGGAAGCCATTGACACAGGAAGAACGCGTGAAAAATGATCAGATGTTTTCTGATCTCCTGAGGGAAATGAAAAAGCATGGTCTTCCGGATGTAGTTGCATTGCGTAATGCATACAATTTTGCTCTGAAGGTACACGGAGATACACGGCGTAAAACGGGTGATCCGTATATTACGCACCCTCTCTCAGTGGCAATGATTCTGGCGGAGATTGGGCATGAGACTGACATTATTGTGTCTGCGATTCTTCATGATGTCGTTGAGGACTGTAATGTCACTGTTGAGCAGCTGGAAAAGGATTTCGGCCGCAATGTAGCTGATATGGTAAATGCGGTAACAAAGGAAAGCCGCAAACTATCAGGAGATCCGGAAATATCACCTGCTGATCTGGATGATCTTTCGGATCAGAAGTTCCGTACGGAAATCCGAAAGAAGCACAATCGGAAAGCAGTATATGTTAAATGTGCCGATCGGATCCATAATCTGAGGACCATTTCGGTCTTTTCGGAAGAAAAACAGAGAAAGAAAGCTTACCATACCCGAACAGTGATCATACCTGTCGCCAGGGCGTTCCATATCCATAAACTGGCAGACGAGCTTGCAAATCTCTGTTTTGAAATAGAAAATCCGGAAATGTTCCGGCGTGTTGGTGCGAAATATCGCAAAATTCTGAGACAGAATAGTGATACGCTTTATGGGAAATACGGTCTGATTGAGACGACAAAAAGACTGGTGTTTGATGGAGGGATCCAGAGTGCTGATGTTGCTTCTTTTGAATTTATCGAACGCAGCGAGGACAATATTTTTTCAGAACTTCCGGAAATGATGGATACAGCGGCGGATCTTGAAAAGGTTTTGACGAAGAAGAATGTTCCACTTTTTGATGTATTTTTTATTATCAGTGATTTGTCTCAGCGCAATCCGGCAGATATTTTCTTTAGTTATTACAGCAATCTGCATACCAGCAGATATCATTATACGATTACCGGAATAGAATATCCAAAGTACCGGGAGCAGTATTGTTACAGGTTGGAAGATGCGTATGGAACCAGATACAGACTGCATATTCAGTCGGAAACCCAGCATCTGGAATATGACCATGGCATTCTTGTGGCGGACGTGCAGGATTTCCGCAATGGTTTGTCAGGCGATACTTCAAATGATGATGGAACATTCGAAACGAAAATGATTCCGGTGTTTAAAAAAGACGGGACGTCTATGCTGATCGAAGATGGAGCCACTGTTCTTGATTTTGCTTTTGCAATTGACCGTAATATTGGCATTTGTGCAAAATATGCTTTGATTAACGGGAAAATGGAGAAAGAGTCGCTTCGCCGAAAACTCAGGGCAGGAGATCAGATAGAGGTTATCTCTGATCATGATAAACGCAGGCCCGAAAAAGATATTCCGCATGCGACAGTAAGATGGTTTGAATATGTATATACCAGAGAAGCAATCAGATTCCTCAGCAGATGGCTTGAAAAACATATGGATTCCGGTTCTCCGACAATGGTTGTACAGGACGGAGCGGGAAAGGAATATGATATCGAGATGGCGGCTACTGTACTCGATTTTGCATTTGCGATAGATGAAGAGGTTGGTCTTCATTTGCAGAAAGCCTATGTGAATGGCTGTACAGAGCCGGCACAATTGGGAAAAACTTTACGTTATGGGGATAAAGTGATGTTTGAATACGATGTCCATGATAAAGAAACCCCGGTGTTTAACTGGCTGAATCTGGTCAAAACAAGAAAGGCCAGAGAACGGCTGGTCAGATATTTTAATGAAAATTATCATAAAGGATAAAGAGATGCAGTACGAGGGAGGGCAATGAAATGACAAGACGGATCATGAAAAAAAAGAATGAGAAAAAGGCAGTCATTCAGTTGAACAGATTGTTTGAAAAGATGGATGCCCAGGAAGATATGATGAACAAAATTCTGGATAGTTTTGATACTCAGCAGGAGATATTGGAACGTTATTATCAGGAATATCAGGAATTAAAGCGAAAGAACCAGAAGCAATATCTTATGGGATATATTCGTCTGCGTGATGATATGCTGAAAGATGTAGACAGGATGAAGGAAAGTGGAAATATTGACGAAAATATGCTCAGGTTACTGGGAGGATACATCGATACTCTGACTATGGTGCTTGAAGATAATGGTGTTGATATATATTGTTGCTACGCAAACGATGAATATGATCCGGAACTTCAGAAGCCACTGGAAAAAGTACATGTTTGTCGGGAAGAACTCGGGAATAGGATTGTCAAAGTATTCGGATGCGGATATCGATGGCATGGCATGATCCTGAAAAAGGTAAATGTTTCTGTAGGGATTTATAACCATTAAAATATATGAAAAGAAGGGCGAAGTGATGGCAAGATTTGAAAGTAAAATAATCGGTATTGATCTCGGTACAACGAATACTCTGGTAAGCTACTATGATGAGATCGCAAAACGCGGAGAGTGCTGTACAAGCAGAGAGGGAGGCAGTCTCACTCCCTCTGCCGTGTTTTTTGAAAATGCTGATTCATATATTGTGGGAAGAGATGCAAAGGATTCGGCAATTCTCTATCCTGACCGCACAGCACTGTATTTTAAACGACTGATGGGAGAAACAAAAGAAGCAATCGATATCGGCGGAACAGTATATTCTCCACAGCAGCTTTCTGCCTTTGTATTAAAGAAAGTAGTTGAGGATGCAAATGAGGAGCTTGAGGAAGAAATTAAAGATGTAGTCATAACAGTTCCTGCATATTTCACCAGTGCGGCAAAACAGGCCACAAAAGAGGCCGGTATTATTGCAGGATTAAATGTAAAAGATATTATTGATGAACCTTGTGCTGCTTTATATCATATTGACAGTATTAATGATTTGTCAGGAAAAACGGTGATGATTTTTGATCTTGGAGGAGGAACACTGGATCTTATTGCGGCTGAGGTAAAAGAGAATGAGATTAATGAAATTGCAATAGGCGGCGATACGGGGCTGGGTGGAAAAGACTGGGACAGAATGCTGCAGCAGTATCTCAGGGACAGATATCTGGATGGAAGAACTTTGAGACCTGATGATGAACAGGATTTTGGACATGATGTAGAGTATGTGAAAATATCGCTTACCGGAAAGATGGAAAGTAGGTTGATCCTGAGAGATGATGCGGTGAAGATACCGGTGAAGATTACACGTTCAGAGTTTGAGACATGTACGAAGCCGTTGCTTGATAAAGTGCGTAAGACAGTACAGGTATTTATGGATGATCTTATAGACCGTGGAGTGGCCGGATTTGACAAGATCATTATGGTAGGAGGCGCCTCCAGAATGCCTCAGATCAGCGAGCTGCTTCGGACAGTTTTTCCTGATACAGAGCTGATTCAGAAAGATTGTGATGAAGCGGTGGCAAAGGGAGCGGCCGTATATGCAAAAAGGATTGCTCAGAAAGCGAAAAGATTCAGTGTAAGGCAGTCTTTTACCCCTAAACGGTTGAATCGGATCAGCGCCCGCAGTTATGGAATCGCAGCGTTGTTGGGAGACTATGGAGAAAAGAAGATTTGTAACATGATTTTTAAAAGTGCGGATCTTCCCGCCAGTGTATCAAAGAAATTTTACACCAGCATCGATAATCAGAAGAAAGTGAATATTTCGGTTTATGAAACGACTGCAACGGAAAGATATGCGGACATTGATGAGCGGACGCTCCTGGGCAATTGTGAGCTGATTATAGATGGAGATATTCCAAGAAAATCGGAAATTCTCGTGGATTTTAATTTGCGGCAGGATGGAACGCTGACAGTAGAGGGAAGAGAGCCTAAAGGACAGACAAGCGTAAGAGCTGTTATGGAATCCCGTGCATTATTAAATGCTGATGAATTGATTGCGCAGAAAGATACTGTAAACAAACTTATCATGAAAGAATAGTTCTGTTGCATATTTGAAAATCAACTTTCAAAAGTTGCACAATAGTTGATTAAACATGACTTTAATCGAACGGATTTTTATTTACAATAAAGGTATACCTTGGCGGAGGTATGCCTTTATTTTTTAGATGACTGTAAATTAACAATGTATATTACGCGTGAATAGATCATCGTTCACGGATAAATAGATCACTTGTCACGGAGATTTAGATCAGTGATCACGGGAACGAGACCGCTGATTCCCACTTCCGTGTTTGCCCTATTATGTTAAAGAGCAGCAAATCAAAAAAGTATTGTGATATCATCTGCGGCTATGCCGCCTGGAGAATGATTTCAGCATTCCCCAGAACGGCTCCGCTTCAATGATATATTAATGCCAACATGGCCATTCGCCTTTACAGGCTTTTTGTACCTTGACAAGATAGTCGCGGAATTCCATAGGATCCCCGCCGTCATACAGAAGTTCTTTAAACAACTGATATGCCGGGCTGTCATAGTGACGGTGTCCCAGATTTTCCAGGATGTCGCTGCGCAAAAGGCTCCCCTGATCCTCATCCATATACCGGCTCAGCAGATACCTTGTACTGATGCATTCCAGCTCAAGGTGCTGGATATCCTTCAGCAATTCATCGATTAACTCACAGAGTGCGGTGACGGCTTCACAGGAATCAGCACAGTTGACCTCATCCAACAGGTCATAGATGGTGTTATCAGCCATTGTCATTCACCCCGCTTCCTTCATCTGAAAATGCGTGGCGTTTTCTCATGGAGATACGGCCTTTGACTTCAATGCTGTACTTATTGTTAATGATGCGGTCCAGGATACCTTCGGCGACGGCACTGCCTTCGTCTTCGGCCCGGTCACAGTCAATGCGATAATACCAGTCATCTACGTCATACTGGGTACAGAGGATCAGCGCCCCTTTCCGGCTGCAGGCATCGATCAGTTCCAGAAGATCATAGGCTTCCGATTCGGGAAGCGGCCGGAGAAGCCATTCGTCAATGATCAGCAGGTCAAACCTGGCATAGGCCTTTTTTACCTTATTTTGTGTATTCAGGCTTTTGGCAACCGCGTATTCATTCAGCAGATCAGGCATACGGACGTAGCGGACCTTATAGAGCTGCCTGCATGCGGCGACACCAAGCGCGTTTGCGATATAAGATTTTCCCGCACCTGTTGCTCCCTTCAGGACTACATGGTGGTTGTCACGGATATACGCACATGTCGCAAGCTTTGTGATCAGTCCTTTATCCAGCTCACGGTCTTCATGGTACTCAATCGCTTCCACACATGCCTGGCTTTCACTGAGCCTGGCCTCATGGATCCGGCGCTGGATGGTGTTCTTCCTGCGTGAAACGTTTTCTGCGTCTACGAGAAGAGCCAGACGGTCCTCAAAGGAGAGCGCCTTATAACGCTGAGGTTCTTCTAATTGTGACTCCAATTCCCGTGCCATACCGGGAAGCCTCAGGGCACGCAGTTCTTTGACGGTTGAGAGGTCGATCATTTTTCATCGCCTCCTTCCCGGAACTGTTCTGCGCCACGGGTAAAGCCGCGGCTCCGGTGGCGGTTCGGCCTTTGGGTGGATGGTGAATCTGTCTTTCCATCTCTCTTTACCGGGGATTTCAGCAATGCCTGGATCCCACGGATGGAAGGAGCGCCGCTGAACATGAGAATCTGACGGCATGCTTCTTCGATCCGTTCAGCTTTGTATCGATCTGCGTATTTTTTCAGGCTGACACAGGACTTAAAGCCCTGCTCAGGAGCCTTTCCGGATTCCAGGAAGAAGCGGACGACTTTTTCTGTATTGGGGCCGATCGTGGAAGCCCAGGACTGGAAATCATCTTTCGTGTAGGTAAGATACTGCCGATGGTTCTCCGGCATATGCGAGGTTATCATGACCGGATCCCGCTTGCGGCTGGCCTCTCTTGGATGGACAGCCACCCGGTTCCCGTGGAAGAATACTTCCACTGTATCGCGCGTCACACGGACGCTGACCGATTCCCCAATCAGGTCATATGGGACAGAATACTTGTTTAATCCGTCAGTTACGGTATAATCAAGAAGAACTGTCTGATCCGACCAGAGAGACGGTTCATAGGGATTGGCAGGGAGCGGCTGCATGAATTCTTTTTCCTCATGGATATAAGCATCGCGGCGGTTCCCTTCCCGTTTCTTAAAGGCATAACCATTAAGCTCTTCCAGCTTTTCAGCAACGGCTTCTTTTGCATCGGCCAGGGAGAAGAAGGGTTCGTTCCGCAGTGCCGCCAGAATCCACGTAGACGCATAGGAGACACTGCCCTCGGCATGGCTCTTGTCCTGCGGACGGCGAACGCGGGCAGGGACGACTGCAGTGCCATAGTGGTCTGCGAGTTCTGAATAGCTGCGGTTAAGGACCGTTTCCATACGGGTGTTTTTCAGCACGCCGGTGCGGAGATTGTCCGGGATCGTCAGCCTGGGCACACCGCCGAAATACTCATAGGCATGTACATGGCAGAGCAGCCAGTTTTCAGACTTCATGTCACTGCAGAGCTCGGCATAAACATAGCAGCTGCAGGGAAGAACCCCTACAAAAAGGTATGCGGGAACAGTCTCTCCAGTAACAGGATCTTTGATTGGCAGTGTCCCGCCTGCCCAGTCCACTTCCATGGCATCTCCGGGCTTATGATGGATCCTCATCGTAGCTTTGGATTTTTTTGCCCATGCCCGGTAAATGTCACAAAACTGTGTATACTGGTATGGGACACGACCGACATTGGAGCAATTGACTTGATATTCTTTCCAAAGCAGTGTCAGGTTCACTCCTTTTTTCGCCAGTTCGCGGTGGATCCAGGCACAGTCCGGTTCCAGATAAACATTTGCTTTTTCCTGTCGTTCCGGATAAAGCAGAACATAAAGCTGTGGATTTGTCACCTCCTCTCCAAGCGGCCACCGGATGCCTTTCTCATCCGCAAGCCGTTCTACTTCTCTTACGGTGTTGCGGGAGCTGTGCAGCGATCCGGCGATCTGAGTGATGTTGTGTCCAAGGCTCTGGAGCCTCAGGATTTCGCGATAATCTACCATGATCATCGTCCTCCTTAAATGATAGTCACACGAATGTGTGCCATCATCATTATAAGAATGACTTTGATCGCCGACTATCCCTCTCCGAGATCAGTGATCTGAATCTCCGTGAAAGGTGGTCAGATTGACCGTGAAGGATGGTCAGTTTATCTGAAATATACAAACAAAATAAAAGAAGGGGGCACGGAAGATGAGACAGTTTGGATGTAAAATTGTAGGAATTGATTTGGGAACCACAAATACAGTGCTTGCTTATTTCGATGGTATTTTGAAAAAGGGAGTCTGTTGTACAAATAGCGATGGAAGTTCGCTTACAGCATCGGCAGTTACATTCTTTTCAGAGGATAATGTGCTCGTTGGAAATGGGGCCAAGGACAGTGCTGTCGCATACCCGGACATCACGGCAACACTATTTAAGCGCAAGATGGGGATTGAAACAGCTGGGATTACAGTGAATGGAATTACCTATTCGCCCCAGCAGCTCTCAGCGCTTGTTTTGAAAAGTGTTATAAATGATTCGGAAGAGGAATTAGAAGAGAAAATTACAGACGCTGTCATAACTGTGCCGGCCTATTTCGGGACAAACCGTCGCCGGGCAACCATGGAAGCAGGGATGCTTGCCGGGCTCAATGTCAGAGGAATTCTGGATGAACCTGTTGCGGCGATATATAATGCTGACTCAATAGGAAAGTTGGAAGGAAAAAACTGCCTTGTAGTTGATCTCGGAGGTGGAACACTGGATATTGTGGTAGCCCATGTGACAGAAGAGAGCATTAATGAGCTTTTCATTGACGGAGATCTGAATCTTGGCGGGAGTGACTGGGATGCAGCTTTCAGGGAATATATCAGGAAAGAATATCTTGCAGGAAAACAGCTTGAAATAGACGAAGAACAGGAATTGCTTATTAAAACAGAGATGGCAAAGAAACGTTTGTCAGATAAAACGGAGACAAAATTTTCTATCTCAACTCGCGAAGGTCGCTTTGAAATTTCACTGACCAGAAATGAGTTTGAAAAGTGTACAGCTGGGCTTTTGGATCGTGTAAGACTCGTGCTGGAGAGAGTGCGCCAGATGATGGGCAAAAAGACAGATAACAGTGAAATTGACCTGATCATTCTGGCAGGCGGTGCAACGAGAATGCCGCAGATCCGTGTATTGTTAGATGAATTGTTCCCTGGAAAGAATGTGTCTGCAAAGGATGTTGACTGTGCGGTTGCCAAAGGAGCGGCTGTATATGCCCGGATGCTCCAGGCAGAAGAGCAGCCGGCAATTGTGAAAATGTTCGACAATCCTGAAACAAAAAAGCTGAAAAGGATTGCGGGAAGAAGTTATGGTATTTCGGCGTATGTTGATGGAACAGACCATAGGAAAGTCTTTAATATGATCTATAAAAATTCAGTTCTGCCTGCAGAAGGCGACAATGTATTTTATACCAGATATGATAATCAGAAAACAGTAAGTCTAAAAATACATGAAAATAATGAGAGTACTTATGCGACAGAGCTTACAGAGTCTACACAGATAGGCGAGTGCGAATTGAAGGTTAATGGGAATCTCCCTGTCGGAACACCGATTTACACGATCCTGACACTGGACGAAAACGGAATGCTTTATGCAAAAGGCTATGAAAAAACAGGGCAGACTGAAATTGAAACTCATATTCAGACTGAAGCACTTCTTGAGGAAGGAGACCTTATCGCAGAACAGGAACAGATTGCGGCCATGTTACAGGTGGTTTGATGGAGAAGGTTGTCAGAATGAAGGAATATCTTACAAAACTGACGTGTGGATTCTATTTTCAGCTTCTTGATATAGATGAACAGCTGCTCTATAAAATGATCGGAGCAGCTGTGTCAACGAAAACAGAAACGTTATATATAAGATATGCAGATAAAAACATATTCCGTAAAGTATGTACTGCTCTAAGATATGACAATCCGGAATTCTTCTTCTGGGATTCAGAAACCAGCAGTATAACAGGGAATACAATTACACTAAAGTATAGGTTTGATAGTGTACAGGAAATTTTAAACATAAAGCAGAGGCTAAGAGAAATACGAAGGAGTATAGAAGAAACATGTTTATTTAATCAGGAATATTCAACGGAAACATGTATGGAAAATATGTATCGATTTCTGGTGAATAACGTGAAGTATGCTTATGAAGAGTTGCAGAAACCAGAGTGTACTAAGTGGATCTATGATATTGAGGGCTGCCTTGTAAAAAAACGTGCCGTCTGTCTCGGTATTGCACAGACTGTTCAGTATATATGCAGGCAGTTGAGTATCACGAGCATTTTGGTTACCGGAGAAGCAGAATTAAATGGATGTAAGGTAAATCACGCATGGAACCTTGTGAAAATCGGAGGCAGATTCCGGCACCTAGATGCCACATGCGAGATATGTGAGAAGAAGGAAGTGTATCGATATTTTCTTATTCGGGACAACGATATATCAGAGAGAAATTGGAGAAAAGATATCTATCCGTCGGCACGATAGATACATGAATGGGTCATGCAGGATGAAGGGGTGATTTCCATATGAAAAAAAATGGGGTAAATGAAGAAAAAATCCAGGAAATACAGACAACTTTCTTTGCTATTAAAACTGAGAAAGTGGAGACTGGTCATACAATTTGTGTCGAGTCCGAAGTTTATAATCTCCGGAAAAACTTACTGTATGAGTTTCATATCATCGATCGGGAAGATGAACGCCGCAGACTGAACTGCTGCCTTGAAATGATGCTTGCAAAACAGTTGGGCGAACCTTTGGAAGGGGAAAACTATTGTTTCTTTCTGGCGCTGGATGAAGAAACTGAGTTGTATCATGTCCAGTCCTATATTAAAACGTCAGACAAGCCCATTTTACGAGAGTATCTGGAACGTGCAGGCTGTAATCCTGATAATAAAGTGCTTACTGCTTTTTCGGGTATGACAGAAGAACAAAAAGAATCTCTCAAAAGACAGCTTAATTCGCCCGAATATGCAGAAAGAGAATGGGATGAACGGCCTGCACCGATATTCAACACAGAAAGCGAACTGAGATGTAAATATGAGCTTGTGAAAGGTCATTACAGTCCCAAAAGTAGAGAGTATATAGAGGGGAAATTTGCAGTTTTACAAAAGTCTTCGGACAGCAAAGAAAAACACCATGCAAAAGAATGTTTAAAATATTTTCTGACTATTAATTCAGGTGTTCAGAAAGGATTTTCTTTTTCGACTGCTTCTCTGCGTAAAGAGATAAGTGCGAGCCTTTATGGAATGGAGACTGTAACAGAACGGATCGTAGAGATACTCATGGCTGCCAGAAGAAGTGGAAACTCAAACTGTCGTATTCTTCTGGTAGGAAGTCCCGGAACAGGGAAAACAGAAGTGGTTCATGCTGTTTCCCGTGGAATAAACCGTCCTATTGTAACGATAGAAGGATCTGCTATGCGTTCCGGGCTCGATCTCATAGGAGAGGATAAAATCTACGACAAATCAGAACCGGGAGCGGCTACGCTTCAATTTTTCAGGGCGGGAACTACTGATGTGGTCTTGCTGATAGACGAGCTCGATAAGATGGGACGAGATGCGCGGGACGGCAACTGTTATAATGCTCTGCTGTCTCTTCTGGAAGGATATGATACCTATCTCGAAGGCTGTCTCGATCTGTCTTCCACATTGGTATTCGCTACAGCCAACTCACTGTACGGAATTCCGGATGCTGTGGTAAACAGGTTTGAAGTGATTCATATTCCGGATTTCGATTTTGAGAGAAAAATAAAGATTTCTAAAGAATACTCTGTCCCTAAACTGTTGAAAAAATACCATTTATCAGAAGGCGAACTAAAAATCAATAACGATGTCCTTGAAATGCTTGCCAGACAGTATTGTTCAGATGCGGGCATGAGAGATATGCAGAAATTTTTGGAAGTAATATTCCAGAGAGTGCTTGTAAAAAATGGTAAGGAACTTGTTTCTGTGAATACAGAAAATATCAAGGAATATCTTGCCGTGGAACCGGATAAGACAAATCTGAGAGTGCTTTATAATAATCAGTATCAGTATTACAGCGAGGAAGAGCGCCGGGAAATAGAGGGAATGTTTTTCACTATGGCAAGTCCGGCTGCAGATTCAAAAGAGAGGATGACTATCAGAAGGAAACTGGAATATCACATTTATATGAACCCTTATGAGGAAAATCGTGAGAAAGTAGGCATTGAATCATTTTATCGTACACTCGAAGAAAGTCACTTTGGGATGGAGGCTGTCAAAAGGCAGATTATTCGCTCTTATTATTCAGAAAAGCAGCCGAATTTCAGATTCCTCTTTTATGGTCCTGCAGGGACAGGTAAGACTAGCTTGACTAATGCAGTGGGCAAGGCTTTAGATATTCCAGTTGTTCGGATTAACTGTAATTGTCTTTATGATGTGTCGGTCTTAAAAGGTACGCCGGATCTCTATGGAAATGGGGACTGTGGTGCAGTAATAAGGGGAATGAGTAAAAAGAGAACAAGGAGGGTTTTGATACATCTGGATGAAATCGATAAAGGACTGAAACATGGGGGATCAGGAAACATAGAATCGGTTTTAATGGAGTTGCTGGATGACGGAAGAATCTGGCACGATACTTTTCTGGACTTCCCGATAAATATGGATTCTGTCAGTTTTATTGCGACATGTAACAGTCTGAATGAAATCAGCCCGATTTTACTGGATCGTTTTCGTCTGATTCCTGTTATGGGTTATGAGCCGTGCGAGAAAAAACAGATTGCCTCAGATTATATTCTGCCAAGACTGATTCGTCGGTCTGGATATGATAATCTGCAGATCCATATGGATGATACTGCTGCTGAATATCTCGTGGATTGCGCACCGGGAAGGGGCGTGAGAGGGTTGGAACATTGTCTGAGGACAGCCGTGGAGGCGTTGATTGAAGAATATTGCAGTTCGGGAAAAGAAGAATTATATATCAGCAAATGTCTGCTGGAAAAAGAAATAGGATCAGCTGTCGAAAAAGAAGACGAATGTCCTTGCAAAGATACAAAAGCAGTGGGAATAGCTAAAGGAATTGGAGTCTGCAATGGAATCGGAAGAATTATGACAGTAGAGGCAACAGTGCTGGACAGGAACGAGATTGTGATAACAGGCAGTGTGGAAGAGGATACAAAAGAGAGCGTTCTGGTAATTCGTACACTTGTTGAAACGATGACATCAATACATGGGAAAGGTCTGCATATTCACTTTGGCACAATTGGAGAAAGAAAATGCGGTCCTTCCGCTGGGCTCAGTGTATTTGCGGCTACATACTCGGCATATACCGGTTTGCCAGTTTCAATGGATCTGGCTCTTACCGGCGAGGTGACGTTGAAAGGATATGTAACAGGCGTCGGAGGTGTAGAAGAGAAGATCAGAGGAGCACAGAAATCCGGATGCAGTCTGATCTGTGTTCCGAAACAGAATTATACGGAAAAAGTGGAAGCATTATGTGAAAATTCAGAATCAAAGGTTCTTCCGATATATCATGTAAAAGAAGTTCTCAAACATGTTTTTGGAGAGGGGGAAGGAAACGATGGAGGAGTTATTTAAACAGCCGCTCGGGGTACAGCTTGTCAATCTTTACGCGATGCGCTTGAAGTGTTTAAGAGAAGGGAACGGGATGCATCAGGCAATATACTTGTTTCGGTATATTAAGATTTTAGCAATGCTCGGCGTAATCCCTTATTCGGTATATAAAGAATGTGACTTAAAATATGGGTCGCGAGAAGAGTGCGCTAAGCTTTATTTTTGCATAGCCAGGGTGCTTTGGAACGAGCTTGGAGTGTACAAAAAAGATGCTGATATCCCTGATATAAAAGTCTTGAGCGATCACTTAAACCGTTATCCATCGATTCGGTATAACTGGCTGGAAAGAGCTTATCTTCGGAGAGATTCAGATATTATCAGAATGGAGTTGCGCGGAAATAATTACATTTTATTAGTCCGTCATCCCATTAAGGGGGAAAATAATCTCTTTATCATATCGGCAGACAAGGTGAATGCTGTTGAAAATATAGAAAAAAATATTTCAGAGATTTTGTGGAATAAGGATGAATTTGAGAAAATAGGCGGATTGACATTAGCTGAAGGCATCAGGAAATTTCCCTGTATTCTTGAAGATTTTGAAGAAGATATTCTTTATTATGATTTTCCTGATCGTGATGATTATATTGCAGAATATAAAATGCTCACAGGAGAGGGGAAAACAGGTAAAATGAAAACTCCAAATCTTTTCTGGAGTCATACATTTTGGGGAAGATGTTCGGATAAATTTGCCTACTGGCACAAAAAGAAAGGGATTATTTATTATATAGAGGGGGAAGAACACAAGCTGGCAGATCTTCCAAATTATTGTGAAGTGGAGTGGAAGAAAAACAGAATTGAGCTTTGTTTTACTCATGAATCTGTCTTTTTTGAAAGGATTTTTTATGACCCGGAAGGGAATTGCCTTGCAAGTTCAAGGAGTGATCAGTTGGAAGATATGTGGTGGCTGATTGTCCAACTGGTGATTCCACCGGGTTTCAGGATTATGACAGACCGAGATATTGATTTATTAAGACGATATCATGATAACTTCAGCATAAACTGGATCCGGCAGAAACTGAGTGAAAGAAATTTCTTGGCAAGTAAAAAGGAAAAGGCATTTCAGAATATCCTTACTCTTCTGGAGGAATGCGGCTGTAATGATGACAGAGATATTCTTTCGATATTCAGAATATTGGCGCACTATACATTCAGAGTTATTGAAGATGCCTTTGTTGTAAGACGTTACTTCTCAGAGCTCTTCTATAATGTGTTGATACAGGCAGTAGATTTTCATGGGAAAGACCAGTTTCTCAATAAACTGGAATCAGATCCCGAAACAGTGTTTGCCCCATATTGTATCAGGACACAAGAAGAATGCGATGAAATGATGGATAAAGCGATGTTTTCATATGATAAAAATTAATCATGTATTGAAGGAGCGGGGAAAATGGCGAATAAGTATTTGAGCGATTTACATCTTGGACATGCACATATTTTGGAGATGTCGAAAAGAGGAGAAAGGTTTGCAGACGTTGAGGAAATGAACAGATATATCATACGAGTTTGGAATGAGTATGTAGATAATTCAGACGATGTATGGATCCCGGGAGATTTTTCTTATCGTTCCGGTGTTGCTGTAGGGACTTATCTCAATCAGATGAAAGGGCATAAACATCTGGTGATAGGAAATCACGATATCAAGTGGATGAAAAATATTCAGTTGAATAAATATTTTGAAAGTATATCACACATGGAAGTGATTAAAGATGGGAAAAAGACGATTACTATTTGCCATTATCCCATGATGGAATGGAGCCAGAGCAGATATGCGAAATGTAATCCGGATGGATGTTCATGGCTGATTCACGGTCACATTCATGATTCGACAACCTGTGCTGCATATCAGTATATTAAAGAATATCTCCCGTGTGCATTAAATGCATGTTTTGATATAAACGATCATCCCGTGACACTGGAAGAACTGATTGAAAACAACAGGAAATGGTATGGACGATAAAAGAGGTGAGTTTTTTATGACGTACGTAATGAGCGATATTCATGGTGATTATTCATCATTTTATAATATGCTTGTTAAAATAAATTTTTCGTCTTTTGATAAGTTATTTATCCTTGGAGATGTAGTCGATAAGGGACCAGACAATCTTTGTCTGCTTGGATTTATCAGATCTATGCCTAATATTTTTTTAATTAAAGGAAACCATGAATATCTTTTTGAGAGATATCTGCAGGGGACTGTCAGCGCTGAATTATGGGATGCTTGTGGAGGCAGTACAACTCGTAAAGAGGCTAAAGGACTTACAGAAGAGAAAAAAGCTGACATGTTTCAGTATCTAAGAAGTTTGCCCGTTTATGAAATCGTAACGGTCGGGGGCAATGAATATTTCCTCACGCATTCAGGCTACAATGCAGATTATGATGTATTCCATTCCGGAACGGGTCTGATTGATATTAAAGAGTCTGTAGATCAGGCAGCTAAGGCGGATCAGGAAAGGTATTTGTTTTCAAATGATATTCATTATATACCGGCTGTTTTAAAATTTGATAAGAAGATAATTGTGGGACATTATCCGACGGTTTTAATTCCGGGACACGAGACGTATTCCATATTCTATGGGGAGAAGTACTTTGATATAGATGTGGGAAATGAGCGTAGGGATGAAGGGGGAAGACTGGCATGTTTATGCTTAGATGATGGGACGGAGTATTATGTATAATTTAATTAATTCCTGAATGGCTGAATCAGAGGGGAGTACCGATGACAAGAGTAAGAAATTGTTTAGTTAAAGAAAGTGAGTTTAGTAGTACCATATTTCCGATTGGAGTAATAGGGTTAACATTAGTATTGGGAATTATGTTGAAAAAGTACATATTGGGATATTATTTCTGGCTGGATGAAATTCACAATGGTACATTATTCTTTTATACATATATTATAGTGGGGAGTTTGAATTCATGGTTTTCAGACAGATGTAGAAACAAGAGCTTTCTTAGAATGCTAACTGCTGGTTTGACGCCAATAGCAGTTGTGATGAGTCTACGCTGGTTTTTCTTGGGATTTATAACTGCAAGATTACTAATGCTGTTTATGATAATATGCAGTGCTTATATAGTGTTTCAAATAGTAACTAACTTTTTGCAAAAGAAAAAATTCAGAATAATCAGTATAGGAATTAATAAATGGCTTTCGGTTTTGACAATGGTTTCTATGATTGGGATGTCCGGCTATTGCCTGACGGGAATGGATTTAGTTGATATACAAACTGTGGGGGCAATTGTTGCCTTTGATGATGGGCGCTCGTGGGATAGTAATCGTGATACTTTAAGACTTTGGAAAGAAAATATTTATACCGACCTATCAGATCAAGAAAAAAAGAGCCTTTTTCAGGACACTATCATTTTAGAATGTCTTTATTGGGGGATTGACCCTGTAATATTGGAAGTTGAGACTTATAAGTCGGAAACACTTATGGGCTATTATTCTGATCAGTATTATACTATCAGTATTAGAGAAGAAATGTTCGATATGCCACGCGAGGAGGTATTGGACACGCTTCTTCATGAGACACACCATGCATATGTACATAAGGCTGTGCAAAGTGTCGATTGGAATGACAAAAGTATAGAGGAAAATAAAGAACTCAGACTTTATAAAGATTTACAGCTTTATAAACAGGGAATTGATAATTATATATCTGCTGATGTGGATCCTGACAGTTATTACAACAATCCGATAGAGGTGGCTGCCAGAGAATATGCGGAGGAATGGGTTCCTAAGTATCTTCAATATGCTGACTCAATTTAAATATTATAGATAGTTTACTTTTATGTCGGTATAATATATAACTACAACACAAAAGTAAACGAGGCGATATTATGAAAAAAGATATTTTAAGGAAATTGTCAGATGAGAATAACGGGTATTTATTTACGGCAGAGGTGCTCAGCCATAAGATTTCAAAAACTTATCTGTCAAAATTTGTAAAGGAAAATGGATATGAAAGAGTGGCCCATGGAATTTATGCAGCGCCGGATATCTGGCCGGATGAACTGTATCTGCTGCAGAAAATGAATCCTAAGATTATTTTTTCGGGGGAAACAGCACTTTATATCCACGGGCTAACAGACCGGGAATACGGCAGAATTGAAGTGACTGTTCCTCGGGGGTATAATGCAGTTCATTTGAGAAAAAAGAAAATTCAGGTAAGATCGCTAAAGGAAGAATTGTATGAATTGGGAGAAACTGTCGCTGAATCTGGATATGGGAATCAGATTGTAGTCTATGATAAGGAACAGGCCGTCTGTGATGCGGTAATGAATCGGAAAAAGATGGATGTGCAGATGTTTCAGACGGTAATGAAAGAATATATGTCAGACTCAGGCAGAAGGTTACAGGTTCTGGTCTGCTATGCAGAAAAGTTGGGAATACGTGACGAGGTGATGAAATATGTGGAGGTGCTAGCATGATCCATACATCAAAACAGTTAAAAGATAAAGTTAGAAATGTTTCTCATGGCGATAATCAGACTGCACAGATGCTAATCCGTAATTTTATTATGGAGCGCTTTCTGGAAAGAGTTTCGATATCCCCTTATCGGAATAATTTCATATTAAAAGGCGGTATGCTTGTCGCTTCATTAGTTGGGATTGACGCAAGGGCGACTATGGATATTGATTCGACGCTCAAGGCACTGCCCCTCAATGAAGAAGATGCTGTACGAATTGTAAACGAGATTATTCGTATCCATGTAGAAGACGGCATCAGCTTTGAAATTGTAAAGGCTGCAGAAATCATGGCTGATTTTGAATATCCGGGAGTCCGGCTGGTGCTGGAAGCCAGACTTGACCGTTTGAAACAAAGGATTAAGATAGATCTCTCTACGGATGATGTTATTACACCTTCAGCAATCCGTTACAGTTATCGTCTCATGTTTGAAGACAGGAGCATCGAACTGATGACTTACACTCCAGAAACTCTTCTCGCAGATAAGATCCAGACCATTCTGGCGAGGGGAATTACAACAACACGGATGCGAGATTATTATGATGTGTATGAGATTGTAGTCGGAAATAAAGTCAGCATCGATAAGGAGGTGCTGGCAGAAGCATTTACCGCAACCTGCATGAAACGAAAAACTATATTTGGTTCGGAGCAAATAGAATAAATCGTGAACGAAATATCAGCAGATGAAGGATTATTGAATCTGTGGGATCTATATAAGAATAATAATTTCTATGTGGGCGATATAAAATGGACTGTGGTCTGCAAAGCTGTATGCGCCTACATAAGGAATAACATTTCAAAATGAATTAAAAAAATAAATTTTAGATCTTGTGAAATAAGCCTCTTTCTTATGGAGAAGTGAAGGGAACAATATTTTTCCCTATCTAATCTATAGAAAGGGGCTTTTTTATATGGGATATGCAAGAAAAGATGTAGAAGCGACGAAGAAGTATCAGAAGAAATTTGTCAGGTATCAGGAAGGAGCAGAGAAATACAGTCTGGGACTGACAAAATTTCAGGCTCTGGCTAAAGAAGCAAAAGCGGTATACAAGATTGACAAAGTCGCTCTCGTTAATTGCGAGATTTTTGAAAAATATCTTGAAACATTTAGAGAGTATTGATCAGCTTCAAAGAAGGACTCCGATAAGATATTGCCTGTTGACATACTGTCATACAAAAAGTATAATATGCAGTATAGGAGGTATGAAAGCAGCCATGGCTAAAATGGGAAGACCGAAATTACCAAATGCAAAAAAGAAAGTTCTAAGCATACGTGTGTCTGACCAGTTATATGCACAGCTGCTGGCATACGCCGAAAAACACAAAATGACTACCACCGATGTTGTTTTACGTGGGGTGGAAACTTTTATTTCCAGGCAGGATTAAGAGAAGAGTCCTTCTTTCATTATGAGAGGAGGAATGCATCATGGCGAAGACAAGAAAAGACCTGCGAGGAAGGTCGTTAAGAAAAGGAGAGGTGCAGAGGCAGTCAGATAAGCGTTATATGTATACTTACAGAGATCCGCTTGGACGACGCAAATATATATACGCAATGGATTTGGCAGAGCTGAGGGAAAAAGAGGCAAAGCTTATGAAAGATCAGCTCGATGGTCTTGACTTATATGTTGCTGGGAAGGCAAGTCTGAATGATACATTTGACCGGTATATGTCGGCAAAATATAATCTTCGGGAATCTACCAGAAGCGCATATGAGTACACATATGACCATTATATAAGGGAGACATTTGGAAGAAAAAGAATTGCTGAAATAAAATATTCCGACGTCCTGCAGTTTTACTATTATCTTCTGAATCAGAAAGAGATATCTTTGGGAACATTGGATTCTATCCATTGTCTTCTTCATCCTACATTTCAATTGGCGGTAAGAGATGAAATCATCCGTAAAAACCCGACAGATGGAGTGATGAAGGAAATCAGCCGTGAGTCTGGAAAAAACAGAGGTGTGCGGCATGCATTAACAGTACAGCAGCAGAGAGTATTTATGGAATATATCGCAAACCATCCGATTTATTTTCACTGGTGGCCTATGTTTACGATTTTACTTGGAACTGGCTGCCGTATTGGAGAGGCTCTCGGGTTACGCTGGCAGGATCTTGATTTTGAAAACCGTGTGATCAGTATTAATCACAGCTTGGTATATTATCAGACCAGAGATAGTAAAAAATGTATGCTTCGAGTATCACTGCCTAAGACGGAAGCGGGAATCAGAACAATCCCTATGCTTGATATCGTTAAAGACGCTTTTGAGATGCTCTACGAAGAGCAGGAAGAAAATGGATTTAATGAAACAGAGATAGATGGGATGACAGGATTTATTTTCTGCAACCGCTTTGGCGGTGTGCCTAACCCACAAACTGTCAATCATACAATCAAGCGTATATTAAATCAGTATAATGCCGATGAGGTGGTCAGAGCCAAGAAAGAGAGAAGGGAACCAATCATTCTTCCCGATTTCTCCTGCCATCATTTGAGACATACATTCTGTACAAGACTTTGCGAACATGAAACGAACCTGAAAGTTATCCAGGCCATCATGGGACATAAGAACATAGAAACCACGATGGACATTTACGCAGAAGCAACAGAGGAGAAAAAGCAGGAATCATTCGAGAATTTAGCAGCTAATTTAGATATCTTTTAAGAAGGGCTCATGAATTCGAGTTTGACAGCACTGCTTTGGTATTACAGCAAATTGACAACAAAATGAAGAAGAACATGAAGAATTGTATAGGGTTATGAATTCCTGAAATACAGTACTATGAGTTCAGACGGTGGGAAATAAGTGATCACGAAGTGATTTTGAAATATTTCCCGACCATGAAATCTCTGGATGCCAAAAAGAGCACAAACAAAACAGCAGCCCAGCCTGCAGCGCCGGCTGAGAAGATTGACTTCTCCAAAGTGAAGATTGAACCGCTCTTTGAAGAGATGGTAGATTTTGATACTTTCAGCAAATCTGACTTCAGAGCAGTGAAAGTAAAAGAATGTGAAGCAGTTCCAAAGAGCAAAAAGCTTTTGAAATTTGTTCTGGATGACGGAACAGGAACAGATCGTGTGATTTTAAGCGGAATCCATGATCATTATGAGCCGGAAGAACTGGTTGGAAAGACATGCATCGCCATTGTAAATCTGCCTCCGCGTAAGATGATGGGAATTGATTCCTGCGGTATGCTGATTTCAGCAGTATATGAAAATGACGGAGAAGAAGGACTGAACCTTCTGATGGTGGATGACAGAATCCCGGCAGGAGCAAAGCTGTACTAAAAAACGAATAGGAAATCATAAGATAACAGAAGGATACCTTTCGAGAAATACGGAAGGTATCCTTTTTCGCTTTTATTCTATTTTGAAAGCAAAAGGAACTGCGCATTGCTTATCACAAACAAAGTATAGAACTAAAAGAAACTGATAATAGATAAATTTTTAAGGATATACTCTATTTTTTAAGCTCTGTTATAATGTATAATATTTAAGAAGAAAAAGTAAGGAATATGGGCATTTATACATTTTGTACTTTGTTGTAAAAAAATGAGATGATTTTTATAATCATAAAAAGGTGCTGAAGGATCATTGTGTCTGTAGAGCAGCCTAAAAAACTTCTGCCTTTAAATCCAAAGTCAGATATGTTGCCGCGTTTCCGAAGAAGAAAACAGATAATAAACACTTCTTTTATCATATTGATATGCTGGATAAGGTAATCAATAAGAAACGTAAAGTATCTTTTGAATATGTGGAATATCTGACTGATAAGAGACTTCATTAAAAAAGAGAGAAGATGGAAGAAAGTCGCACGTGATGGTCACGACAAAGACAAATGAGCGGGCAATGATGCAGTTTACAAAAAATTTTGCGCCGAATTGTGGAGATATTGAAGTCGGTGATATTGAGAGAAAAAACGCAGAAAGTACTAGAAGTGTATGAAAAGAGGAATAAGTAATGATAAAATTGACAAAAATTGAGAAACAAATTTTAAATTCAAAAACCAGTTTGGGGAATAATGTATTATATCAATTTTGCAAAGAAATGCCATTGGATTGGAAAGGTGATATCAATTATACTAAAAAAGATGCATTATCAGCACAAATGTGGTTAATTGGAAGGTCTTATGCGGCATCACCAGAAAGAAGAAGATATGGAAAAGCACCTAAAATTAAATTTAGTTTTCGCAGTAAAGGATTGGATACATATTTTGATCGTTTAGCTGAAGAAATGATAAATCATTGTCAGTTTAATAAATTAATCAAATTGACAAATGAACTTCGAATAGAAGATAATTTTTGCAATGAAGATGTAGATCAAAAAAAGGGAAAATATACTTTTTCAGTAGATTATAATTCTGAAAGATGGAAACAAAGTTATGATAGTGACATATTGTGTAAATCGGTTATTGCTGTCAGTTTAATAAATAATATCATATGTGACTGTCGGTTTAAAATAGACCAAGAGGATTTTAAAAATATAAATGGATACTCTGCAGAGATTATAAAAAACAGCCAAAATAAGGCGATTTCTTTTAGTAGTAAATTTTTGCATTTTCATGCACCAAACGCTGTTTTTATCTATGATACTATTTCCTCCAGTCATATAAAGAAGCGAAATGATGTAACATTCTATTTTAATGATAATGATAAAAAAGAAATATCTGAAATTGAAATAGAGAAAAAATCGGCTACTTCATTAAGTAATATAATTAAAGAGAGAATAAAAAATATGAGTAGTATAAATGACTGTATTGATGAAAAATATTTGAAACATTGTGTGTATGAATATATTTTGGCATTTAAATTATTAGCGGCCAGAGAAAATAAAAAAGAAATAAGTACTTACATACCCAGAGTTATAGATACATATGTCTTAAAGGCAAATCAGAAATAAGAGCAAAAATCTACATACTATGTGAGAATAATGGTGCTTCGGTGCTGTTATTTTTTTACCCTTTTTCGATGAATATTAACGCCCCTATTTTGTCTCATCGTTATTGTTATACTTACATCAACAAAAATAGGAAAGGACTGGTCCGGTGGGAAATGCTGATCATGCAGTTATATTTGTGGATTACAGTGGAGGAAACAGCAGCGGGACAAATGGAAAGGAAGTCCACGGCGGATAAAGATACTTCACAGAAAGAAAATGGAAAAGGAAATTTGTCTTTCTGGGAACGATGCAGGAAGATGATAGAGGGCATAAAACGTAAGAAATAGAACAATCAATATTTGTAAGAGAAGAAGACACTTTTTCGGGAAATACTCGGGAAGGTGTTTTGCGCATTAATTATTGTGATGCGTGTATAAAAGCAATATGATAAAATAATATTAGGAAAAAGCGGAGGAGGATAAATGAATGCGAAATTACGTCAGAGAAATTATCTGGGGAATCATAGTGCTTCTTGGTGCAGTAGTGACGGGATTATTTTTGATCAGTTACAGATGGATGGGAGAGACTTCTTATTATAGTGAAGAAATAAACCATATTATCTACAAATTAGATATAGGATTCCATTGGACAACCCTGATTGGAATGTTAGGGGTTATTCTGTTTATTTTGGGAGTACAGAGTTTATTGAAAGCAGAAAAATATGTTTTGGGGATGGCTGCGCTGACAGTGTCAGTGATACATTTATGTGCATGGGATTTTTTCTCTTATGCAAGCACCAGGTATATTGAACTTGTTTATAAAAATTACAATGTGAGCAATTGGAAATTTACATATGATACTGTGAAGCCACTGTCAATGATACTTACGATAGGTCTGCTGGCGGTAATGCTGTGGAAGATGAAAGAAGCAAAAAATCCAGTATCTTATTATATTTTATCCGTTCTGACCTTTTTATCTGCTTTAAGCTGTATGCTGTATATAACAATATGCAATCATTGGTTTCTATTTCAAACGATTGCGGCGGTTTTTGTGATCTTTGTTATATGCGGCGGAAGAAGACTGTATCCGTTTCTCAAAAAGAGAAAAAGATGGGCAGGATGGAAAGTGATTACAGGCGGAAAACCCTGATTTTATGATATGAACCGTAGAATGCACGGAAGATGTGCACTTCTATTTCTTGCTATCCGTCATATAATAAGGTATCCTGTAATCAGACGGGGAGAAATTCCTCGTGAGGACTCGAAGGAGTCTTGAGAAAAAAGTTCAGGCAAAAGAGGAGGTTGCTGCTATGAAGATTCAAAACTTACAGAATGAAAACAGAAAATTTATCAAATCCATTGATAATTTCCATGTCCTGGAATATACACAGGATGCCAGCGTTTCACCGTTCAACGCGCTGAATGAATATTTTATGAGCAAGATGAATGTAAGAAGACGGCAGGTTGTCATTGATATTGATAAGAATCACTCCGCAGTCATTCAGGCAGGAGCTATGCAGTGGATGGGCGGCGCGGTAAAAGCAACATCCGGAGTCAAAGGAATCGGAGATTTGTTCGGCAAGGCACTGAAAGGAGCGGTAACCAAGGAAACCGCGGTAAAACCGGAATATGTCGGTGAGGGATGCCTTGTTCTGGAACCTACATACAAATATATTATCCTGGAAGACGTAGAAGAATGGGGTCCTGCGGGAATGACGATCGAAGATGGCATGTTTCTTGCCTGTGATGCCAATGTAAAACAAAATGTTGTAACAAGGAAAAATATTTCATCTACGGTGTTAGGCGGAGAAGGATTCTTTAATCTCAGCCTTCAGGGCCATGGTGCAGTTGCACTGGAATCAAATGTTCCGGAAGAGGAGCTGATTGAAATTATTCTGGAAAATGATGAACTGAAAATCGATGGAAACCTGGCAGTATGCTGGTCTTCTAATCTTGATTTTACGGTAGAAAGAAGCACAAAATCGCTGGTTGGGTCAGCTGTCAGCGGCGAGGGACTTGTCAATGTCTACCGGGGAACAGGAAAAGTCCTGATGTGTCCGGTTGCGCCTACAGATTCACTGTTTGAGGCAACCAATACATTAAGCGCAAAAGCAGCGGCAAAAGACAGCAATACATTTGGAAAATAAACCAGGAGTTAATGCAGCGACAGCCATCGGTCAAGATAGCTTACAAAACAGCTGGCGTCTGAGGATGGAATCATATCTTTCTTTGTCACGAGATAGACTTCTTTCTGACAGTTGGGATCGTCGAATTCCCGGATAACGGTACTGGAAGAATGTATTCTTTCGGCAAGAAAGGAAAGAGAAACTCCAATGCCGGCGTTTGTTTCCGCAACCTGGTGAATCAGGGATTCTGAGGTGGTTTCAAGAAGGATATTCGGATTGACGCCTTCTTTCAGAAACCGGCTGATATTGCTTGGGAAGACAGAATAAGAGCGTCCTTTTAATGCCAGAGGAATACCATCCAGATCAGAATATGGAATCTTCTTTTTAACGGCAAGAGGATGTTTTCGGTTGATAATCAGACAGTGTTTCCAGGAAAAACAGAATTTGGCATTAAATTTTGTGTAATCAATGGGAGCCGGCATAAATGCGATTTCAACCTGGTTATTTGCAAGCATTTCGCTGATGTGGGTCTCTGGCAGCTCAATCAGGTTCAGTTTAATATTGGGAAATTGCAGATAAAAGTTTTTTACGAAATTGTATCCGAGATAATCCAGTACGCCGTAAGTTGCGGCCACAGTAAGAACCGTACTGCTGTTGGATTCGGCAACGGAGAAATCTGATGTAATATTGTCAAATTCATTGATAATGACATGAGCGCGTTCGGCCAGTTTGTCAGCGGAATGGGTTGGAATCAGACCGGAACTGGTTCGCGTAAACAAAGTTGTATTTATTTCAGCTTCCAGTTTTTTGATGGATTTGCTGAGTGCCTGGGAAGAGATAAACAGTTTTTCGGCAGAGTTTTTTATACTGTGCGTTTCATAAACCGATAAAAAATATTCCAGTTCTTTTGTTGTCATATGCAGTCATCCTTTCTGATTAAATTATAGTGAAAATAAGCGCCAGAATCAATAAAAAGGTTGATAAGGGTCAACCAGATTCTGATTGATTTGGAAAATGATTCCGACTATAATCAGGAACATAGAAACGAAATGACAAAGGCGTCATTCTTTGCAGGAATGGCGCCTTATTTTTTTATGTACAGGAGGCGTATCATGACAAATTATCCAAAATTCAAGGCAGCAGCAGTTCAGGCAGCGCCTGTATTTCTCGACGCAGAAGCAACAGCAGACAAAGCATGTAAATTGATAGAAAAAGCAGCATCCGGCGGGGCGAAACTGATTGGTTTCCCGGAAGGATTTATTTCCGGATATCCGTGGTGGGTATGGCTGACGGATCCGATCACAGGATCACCGCTGCAGCAGAAACTAATGGAAAATGCGGTGGAAATTCCGGGGCCCGTCGTAAAGAAGCTGAGTGAAGCTGCGAGAAAAAATAATATCTACGTATGTATTTCCGTATCAGAAAAGGAAGGGGGTTCCCTTTATCTCACACAGTTATGGTTCAATCCTCTGGGAGATCTTATGGGAAAACACCGGAAAATGAAGCCTTCCGGAGGGGAACGGCTCATCTGGGGCGATGGTGAGGCCAGCATGATGCCGGTATTTGATACAGAAATCGGACGGCTTGGCGGGCTTCAGTGCTGGGAACACTGGATTCCTCTGAACATTCAGGCAATGAACGCCAAAAATGAGCAGGTGCATGTGGCGTCCTGGCCGTGTTTTGTTCCCGACGACGAAGCGCTGACATCAGAGGCGCCAAATGAAGTATCCGCAAGATTCTATGCACTGGCGACACAGTCTTACGTCATCAGCAGTACACAGATTCACACGCAGGAAATCTATGAAAAAATGGGCAGACTGCCGGCGTATGAAGGATTCGTTGAATATGGCGGCGGAGATGCCTGCATTATCGGGCCAAATGGGAAGATTCTGACAGAGAAGCTTCCGAAGAATGCTGAGGGACTGGTATATGCGGATATAGACCTGGAAAAGATTGTAGACTGTAAATATCAGATTGATCCGGCGGGACATTATTCCAATAAGACGCTCCGGATGCTGGTGGATCAGGATCCGCAGCCGGTGGTGAATTTTGCTGGAGAAGAGAAAGAATGCTCTGTGAAATATGAAGAATTGCAGAAAGAGAAATAAAATCATATGGAATTGCATTTGAATCAGGGGCTGCCGTGTAAACGGCAGCTTTTTTTAAAAATAGAATTTAAAAATTTAAAATTTGATGTTAAAATTAAAATGAAAGGAGGGGAATTTGAAATGTTAACAGAAGAATTAGAAGAATTGTTAAAAGAAATTCAAAAATACCAGTGTGAAACTCAAAATTTGGAATTAAAAAGTGCCAATAGAGGATGTCCGAAAAGGTTATTTGATACGTTATCCAGTTTTTCCAATCAGGATGAAGGAGGAATTATCGTTTTTGGAATCGATGAAGAAAATGGTTTTGAGGAAGCAGGTGTGTATGATGCACAGGATTTGCAAAAAAGGATCAATGCCCAGTGCCTGCAGATGGAGCCGGTTGTCCGGCCGCTGCTGACTGTGCTGGAAAAGAATGGAAAGAGTTTTGTTTCTGCGGAAATTCCGGGAATAGATCTGGCAGAGCGGCCGTGTTATTACAAAGGAACCGGAAGGACAAAGGGGTCTTATATTCGGATTGGTGATAGTGATGAACCTATGACAGAATATGAAATATACAGCTATGAGGCATTCCGTAAGAAGTATCAGGATGATATCCGGGAAATACCAAGAGCGACTTTTTCAGCAATGAATCTAAATAGCCTGGAAGAATATGTAAAAAAATTGAAGATGGGGAAACCAAATTTATCAAATATTCCGGAAGAAGATCTGTATGAGTTAATGAGCATTACCAGAAATCGCATTCCGACATTAGTTTCTGTTTTATTATTTAGTTTGTATCCTCAGGCTTATTTCCCTCAGCTTTGTATCCATGCAGTTGTTGTTCCGGGAAAAGAGATTGGCGGAATTGGAGATATGGGAGAAAGGTTTTTAGATAATAAAAGAATCGAAGGGGATATTATGACAATGCTGGATGAAACAATGCAGTTTGTCAAAAAAAATATGAGGACAAAAACAATCATTGATGAGACGACAGGCAGGCGGGTGGATCAGACAGATTATCCTGTGATTGCTGTCAGAGAAGCAGTATTAAATGCGCTGGTCCATAGAGATTACAGCATTCATACAGAAGGAATGCCAATCCAGGTGATCATGTATGAAGACCGGATGGAGATCCGTAATCCGGGAGGAATCTATGGAAGGATGCAGCTGAATCAATTAGGTATGGTCCAGCCGGACACAAGGAATCCGGTTCTCGTTACAGCACTGGAAGTTTTAGGAGTAACAGAAAATCGATATTCAGGGATACCGACAATGCGGAAAACCATGAAAGAATATCAGCTCCCGGCTCCGGAATTTGCGGAGGAGAGAGGAACTTTTGTTGTTCGTTTGTATAAACATAAAAATAAATATGAGGATACATTATTGCGGGATATGGATGAGACAAAAAATCTGCTGATTTTTTGTAAAACGCCGCGGACACGAAAAGAAATAGCAGGTTTTCTGGGTCTGACATCTACCACGTATGCGATTCAGAAGTATGTAAATCCGTTGATTGAAAGAGGATTGATTCATTTAAGTATTCCGGAAAAACCAAGCAGTTCCAGACAATTATATTATACTTAAATTGATGCCGGCTTTTGAGAAGGTATATTCCCAAAAGCCGGCATATCATTTTTTATTCTCCAAAGAATAATTTCATATCGTCTTCAACGGTTCCGATCCCCGCAATTCCAAAGTTTTCTGTCAGAACAGAGGCAACGTTTGGTGACAGGAAAGCAGGAAGTGTCGGACCCAGATGGATGTTTTTCACGCCCAGCGACAGGAGAGCCAGAAGAACGATCACAGCTTTCTGTTCATACCATGCGATATTGTAAATAATCGGCAGCTGGTTGATATCGTCAAGTCCAAATACTTCTTTTAATTTCAGTGCAATAACGGCAAGAGAGTAAGAGTCATTGCACTGTCCCGCATCCAGCACGCGGGGAATTCCATTGATATCGCCCAGATTCAGTTTGTTGTACTTATATTTGGCGCATCCGGCAGTCAGGATGACAGCATCCTTTGGAAGGGCTTTGGCAAAGTCTGTGTAATAATTTCTTGATGCAGCGCGGCCGTCACAGCCTGCCATGACAACAAACTTTTTAATTGCGCCGGAAGTCACTGCTTCTACAATCTGATCCGCAAGAGCCAGAACCTGAGCGTGGGCAAATCCGCCTGTGATCTCGCCTTCCTCGATGGATTTCGGAGGCTGGCAATGTTTTGCATGTTCAATGATGGAGGAGAAGTCTTTGGTCTCGCCGGCACCTCCCGGAATATGCGGACATCCCGGATAACCGGCAGCGCCTGTAGTATACAGCCGGTCTTTGTAGCTGTCTTTTGGCGGAACGATGCAGTTTGTGGTCATAAGAATCGGACCATGGAAACTTTCAAATTCTTCTTTCTGCTTCCACCATGCATTTCCATAATTGCCGACAAAGTGGGAATACTTTTTAAAGGCAGGATAGTAGTGAGCCGGAAGCATTTCGGAATGAGTGTAGACGTCTACACCGGTATCTTTTGTCTGTTCCAGAAGCATTTCCAGATCTCTGAGATCATGACCGGATACGAGAATTCCAGGGCGGTTTCCTGCGCTGATCTTTACTTTTGTAATTTCCGGATTTCCATAGGCCTGTGTATTGGCTTCATCAAGAAGAGCCATAACCTGAACGCCGTATTCTCCGGTTTTCAGAGCAAGCGCCGTCAGATCATCTGCAGAAAGACTATCATTCAGGACATCAGCCAGAGTGTGTTCCAGAAATGCATTGATTTCCGGATTCTCTTTTCCAAGGGCAGCAGCGTGTTTTGCGTAGGCTGCCAGACCTTTCAGACCATATGTGATCAGTTCTCTGAGGCTTCGGATATCTTCATTTTCTGTGGAAAGAACGCCGACGGAAGAAGCCTTTTCTTCAAAGGTTTCCTCTTTTCCATTCCAGAAAGCAGCTTCCGGAAGAGAATCTTGATTCTTTACAGAGGAAAGCAGTTCTTCTTTCCTCTTCAGTGTTTCATGGATGCGGGAAATGATCGCTTCCTTGTCAAAATTAGCATTTGTGATCGTTGTAAACAGATTGGTCAGAATCATCCGGCTGGTTTCTGCAGGGACAGAGGAGTTCTCCTCGCGAAGCTGTGCGGCAGCAGCGGAAAGTCCTTTGGTCACATATATTAATAAATCCTGCATGGCTGCAACATCCGGCTGTTTCCCGCAGACACCGGATACGGTACATCCTTTGCATCCTGCGGTTTCCTGACATTGGTAGCAGAACATGTTTGCTGTATGTTTCATAAATCATATCCTCCTTGATTTGTGCTTGTTTCATGTTGTGGCAAGAGTATAATATAATTGTTGATAACGGTATGTTGTAAAAACAACAAAAGGGGAAAATTATGAAAGAAATTAGATTATCGGATACAAAGTTGTTTCAGGGAATTTCTGAGCCGGAGATTCATTTGATGCTGGACTGTCTGCGGACTGAAGAAAAGAAATACAAAAAAGGTGAAATGATTCTGCGTATGGGAGATACAGTATCGTCTCTGGGAATGGTCATATCAGGCAGCGTTTTGATTGAAAATGATGATATATGGGGAAATCGAAGTATTTTAGATCAGATTGGTCCGGGACAGATTTTTGCGGAAACTTATGCATGCGTGACAGGAGAAAAGCTGATGGTAAATGTGGCGGCGGCAACCGATGTAAAAGTGCTGTTTTTTCATATTGAACGTGTCATTGAAACATGCCCTCAGTCCTGTCAGTTTCATGGAAGGCTGATAAAAAATCTCCTTGCGATTTCAGCCCAGAAAAATCTGAGTCTGTCACGAAGGATTTTTCATACATCACCGAAAACAATCCGTGCGAAATTATTGTCTTATCTGTCAGACCAGGCGCTGATCTATGGGAAAAATGAGTTTGACATTGTATTCAACCGGCAGCAGCTGGCAGATTATCTTGGAGTAGACCGTTCTGCCATGTCCAGCGAATTAAGCAGAATGCAGAAAGACGGGTTGATAAAAGTAAAGAGAAATCATTTTGAACTGCTGGAAAATGGAATGGAGTTTATGGGATAAGGAGCGGTATCGTGGAGGAATCATTGATTTATGAAATACTGTCACTGGTGGCTGAAATACCCGAAGGAAAAGTTGCCACCTATGGACAGATTGCCAGGCTGATCGGAAGAGATAAAAACGCCAGGCTTATAGGAAAAGTGCTTGGAATGGCAGAGAAATATGGGGAATATCCGTGTCACAGAGTTGTAAACCATGCCGGAAGACTGGTCCCGGGCTGGCCGGACCAGGGGGTTTTGCTTCAGCAGGAAGGAGTGGAATTAAAGGACAGCCGGCATGTGGATCTGAAACAATATCAATGGGACGGATGTTGAATTCAGATCTGAAAATCGAAAATATGTTCGACGAAATATTGTAATATGTTATTTTGAGAAGTATAATAAAGAATAATAGGAGGAAGCATATGTTTTATTCAACAGAACTGATCACACCGCTGGGGACAGTGACTCTTGCCAGCGATGGTGATGCTTTATGCGGTCTCTGGTTTCACGGACAGAAATATTTTGCGGCGTCCATCTCAGGAGCGATGCATCAAAAAGACGGCCTGGAGATTTTCAGGGAAACAAAAAACTGGCTGGAACGTTATTTTACAGGGAAACGGCCGGAGATCAGAGAACTGCCGCTGCGTCCGATTGGATCGGAATTCAGACAGAACGTTTGGAAGATTTTATGTGAGATTCCGTATGGGGAAGTGACAACATATGGGGAGATTGCGCAGAGAATCGCCGATGAATGGGGACTGGAGAGCATGTCAGCTCAGGCAGTCGGCGGAGCCGTAGGCCATAATCCAATTTCCATCATCATACCATGTCACCGGGTAGTCGGATCTGATGGAAATCTGACAGGCTATGCCGGAGGAATTGAGAAGAAGAGAAAACTTCTGGAACATGAAGGGGCTGTGTTGTAATTTTAACGAAAGGAAAGAAGAGAATGGACTGGAAAGATGGAAAGATAAGATGCCGGTGGGCGAATCCAAAGAATGAGACATATGTAAGGTATCATGATGAAGAGTGGGGCGTGCCTTCCTATGATGATCATCATCTGTTCGAGATGCTGGTGCTGGAATCTTTTCAGGCTGGTTTGTCCTGGGAATGTGTGCTTAATAAGCGTGAGGCGTTTCGAGAAGCTTTTGACAACTTTGATCTGGAAAAAGTCTGCGCCTATACCCAGGAGGATGAAGCAAGACTGAAAGAAGATCCAGGAATCATCCGCAACCGCCTGAAGATCCGGGCGGCCGTCAATAACGCCAGGATTTTTCGGGAAATACAAAAGGAATATCAGAGTTTTTCCAATTATATCTGGCACTGGACAGACGGCCAGGTCATTTATGAACAGGGAAAGACCAGCTCAGAGCTTTCAGACCGGGTATCAGAAGATCTGAAGAAACGGGGAATGAAGTTTGTGGGAACGACGATCCTTTATTCTTATATGCAGGCCGTCGGCATTATTTATTCTCATGACGATGCGTGCTTTTTAGCACATTGAAACAGAAGAGCAGTATAAAACGCGCAAAATGAAAAAAGGATACAAAACATCTTTTGCTGGTTTTCATTTAAAGTTAAAATAGAAGTAACAGTTACATAAGAACAGGTAAGGAGGTATGGCAGTGAATTATTCAGAAGATGCGAATAAGCAGTATCATATCCAGGTAGGAAAAGGTGACGTGGGCAGATATGTGATCCTTCCTGGGGATCCGAAACGATGCAAAAAGATTGCCCGGTATTTTGATGATGCCAGGCTGATCGCTGACAGCAGAGAATACACGACTTACACAGGTTATCTGGACGGAGTCAAAGTCAGTGTAACATCCACAGGAATTGGAGGACCGTCAGCATCGATTGCCATGGAAGAACTTGTTATGTCAGGAGCAGATACCTTTATCAGGATTGGCACCTGCGGCGGTATGCAGCTGGACGTAAAAAGCGGAGATGTAGTAATAGCCAGCGGAGCCATCCGTATGGAAGGAACCAGCCGGGAATATGCGCCGATTGAATTTCCGGCAGTAGCAGATATCCGGGTTACCAATGCCCTGATGCAGGCAGCGGATGAACTGGAACAGAAATATCATATTGGCGTGGTGCAGAGTAAAGACTCTTTTTATGGACAGCATTCGCCGGAGACAAAACCGGTCAGCTATGAACTTCTCAATAAATGGGAAGCATGGAAGAGGCTGGGGTGTCTTGCCTCCGAGATGGAATCCGCGGCCTTGTTTGTTGTCGCAAGCCACTTAAAAGTAAGGGCAGGTGCATGCTTTCTTGTAATGGCGAATCAGGAGAGAGAAAAGGAAGGCCTGGACAATCCTGTGGTTCATGATACGGATATGGCAGTTCAGACAGCAGTAAAAGCCATCCGCAGGCTGATCAGACAGGATCAGGAAGCAGAAGAATAGGAGGGGTGGTATGGAAGAAGCAGTAATTCGGAAACTGATCAAAACGGCAGTCAGACAGCTTTCTTATTCTTACGCACCCTATTCTCATTTTAAGGTTGGGGCGGCGCTCCTGGCAGAGAATGGAACAATTTATACAGGATGCAATATTGAAAATGCCGCGTATACTCCGACCAATTGCGCAGAGCGGACCGCTTTTTTTAAAGCGGTCAGTGAAGGGGTCAGAACGTTCAAAGCCATCTGTATTGCCGGGGGTATGAATGGAGAATTAACAGACTATACTGCTCCGTGCGGCGTATGCCGTCAGGTAATGATGGAATTCTGCTCACCGGAAGAGTTTGAGATTATTCTTGCAAAGGGAGAAGATGATTATAAGATGTATAAACTGAAAGATCTGATGCCTCTTGGATTTGGACCAGGTAATTTACGGGAGGGAAGACATGAAGAAGTGTAAAAGGATATTTGTTATCGTGATAGATTCTCTTGGAATCGGAGAAATGCCGGACGCGGAAAGGTTTGGAGATGCGGGAACCAATACTTTAGGACATATTTCAGAGTCTGTAGATTCTTTTGAAATCCCGAATCTGCAAAAACTTGGAATGGCGAATCTGACGCCGTTAAAACAGGTGAAGCCTCTGAAGGAGCCAATCGGATACCGGGGGATTCTGCGGGAAAAGAGCAATGGAAAAGATACAATGACCGGACACTGGGAGATGATGGGCGTTGAGACAAAGAAACCATTTAAGACTTTTACAGAACACGGATTTCCCAAAGAGCTGATCGATGAGCTGGAAAAACGAACCGGTCATAAAGTCATTGGAAATAAAAGTGCCAGCGGGACAGAAATTATTGAAGAACTGGGTGAAGAAGAAATTGCTACAGGTCATATGATTGTATACACTTCTGCGGATTCAGTGCTCCAGATCTGCGGAAATGAAGAAACATTTGACTTAAAGGAACTGTACCGCTGCTGTGAGATTGCCCGTGAACTGACGATGAAGGAAGAATGGAGAGTCGGAAGGGTGATTGCGCGGCCTTATATCGGAAAGAAAAAGGGAGAGTTTGAAAGAACGAGCAACCGTCATGACTATGCGCTGAAACCGCCGGTCAGAACGGCTTTAAATGTATTGAAAGACGGAGGATTTGATGTGATTTCCGTTGGGAAGATCCGGGATATTTTTGACGGGGAAGGAATTACGGAAGGACATAAGTCCAGGTCATCCGTTCACGGCATGGAACAGACCATAGAACTTGCAGAGACGGATTTTCATGGATTGTGTTTTGTGAATCTTGTAGATTTTGACGCTAAATGGGGACACAGAAGGAATCCAAAAGGATACGCAAAGGAACTGGAGGCGTTTGATCAGAAACTTGGAACTTTGATGGAAACACTTCGGGAGGATGATCTTTTGATCATCACAGCGGATCATGGCAATGATCCGACGTACACAGGGACGGATCATACGAGAGAAAAAGTTCCATTTCTGGCATATTCAAAATCAATGGAAGAAAATGGTGTCCTGCCGGAACAGGAAACCTTTGCGGTCATTGGAGCGACAGTTCTTGACAATTTTGGATTATCCATGCCGGAAGGTACGATTGGAACTTCGCTGCTTGCGGATTTAAAATAACAGATCAGGAGGATTCAGAGTATGATGTATGACAAATTGAGAAAATGCCTGTCAAGCATAAGAGAAAAAACGGATTTCAAACCCGAGATCGGTCTGGTTCTGGGATCTGGTCTGGGAGATTATGCAGATGGAATTAAAGTGGAAACATTTGTGCAATACGCAGAGATTGAAGGATTTCCGGTGTCTACGGTAAAAGGACATAAAGGACGGTTCGTGTTTGGTTATGTAGGAGAAACACCGGTGGTGATCATGCAGGGAAGGGTCCACTACTACGAAGGATACGATATGTCAGACGTGGTTCTGCCAACCCGTCTGATGGGAATGATGGGAGCGAAAAAAATTATTTTGACCAACGCGGCGGGAGGCATCAATGAGACATTCTCTCCGGGAGATTTTATGATGATCACAGATCACATATCAACTCATGTACCGAGTCCTCTGATCGGTCCGAATATGGATGAAATCGGAACCAGGTTCCCGGATATGAGCGAAGTGTACAGTAAAAAGTTACAGGACATTGTGAGAAAATCAGCCGGTGAATGCGGCATTGATCTCAAAGAAGGCGTGTATATACAGCTGACAGGACCGAATTATGAGACGCCGGCAGAAATCAGAATGTGCAGAATCCTGGGCGGTGACGCTGTAGGAATGAGCACGGCCTGTGAGGCCATGGCGGCACGACATATGGGACTGGAAGTCTGCGGCATTTCCTGTATTACAAATATGGCTGCAGGGGTATCTGACCGGCCGCTGGATCATCAGGAAGTGCAGGAAATTGCCGATAAGGTATCCGGGGAATTTAAGAAACTGATAACAGCAGTCATTGAAAATATGAAATAACAAGGCCGTTGCGGTACGGCTTGGGAAAGGAGTCATATGAATGAACATCCAACAACTGCCAAAGCTGGAACTTCACTGTCATCTTGATGGATCTCTTGTAAAAACGATGATGGAACGGTATCTGGGCCGTCCGGTATCTGAAAGTGAGCTGACTGTATCGGAGAACTGCAGGAGTCTGACGGAATATCTGGAGAAATTTGATCTTCCGCTGCAGTGCCTTCAGGATGAAAAAGGACTGGAAGAAGGCGCATATGCCTTTGTGGAAGAAATTGCAAAAGAAAATGTGCAGTATATAGAAGTAAGATTCGCCCCGATGCTTTCGGCTCATGACAATCTAAGCTGCAGTAAAGTTATCGAAGCAGTGAGAAAAGGAATGGAACGGGGCAGAGAGGATTTTGGCGTCCGCTATGGCATCATTGTCTGTGCCATGCGCAGTCATACCACAGAGCAGAATATGGAAATGTTAAGATGCGCAAGGGAATTCCTCGGACAGGGTGTCTGCGCGCTGGATCTGGCAGGAGATGAGTCTGCATATCCGACATCCGGATTTCGGGATATTTTCTGGGAAGCCAGACGTCTGGAAATGCCTTATACCATTCATTCCGGAGAGACAGACAGCCTTGAAAATGTCAGAGAAGCCTATGAGCTGCAGACCGCAAGGATCGGACATGGAATTGCTTTGAAAAAAGACCGGGAACTGATCAAACGTTATAGTGAAAAGGGGATCGGCGTGGAAATGTGTCCGACCAGCAACTTTCAGACCAAAGCTGTAAAAAGCTGGGAAGAATACCCGCTGATGGATTTTCTGGAAGCAGGCATCAAGGCAAGCATTAATACAGACAACCGGACAGTCAGTGGAACAACAATGACAAAGGAACTGACAAAGATTTATGAACAATATGGACAGGATGACCAGCTGATCATGAAACTGCTGAAAAATGCGGCAGAAACCGCCTTTGATCCTGACATTCAGGATATTTTTAAAGAAAAATGGGAGGGACTTTTAAAATGAACCGAGATGAAGTATTAAAACATGTAGATCACACACTGCTGACACAGACTGCCACATGGGAAGAAATCAAAGAAATTCTGGATGACGGGATCAAATACAGCACTGCGTCAGCCTGCATCCCGGCAGCCTATGTAAAACAGTCAGCCGAATATGTGGAAGGGAAACTTCCGATCTGTACCGTCATCGGATTCCCAAACGGTTACAGTACCACGGCAGTTAAAGTGTTTGAGACAAAGGACGCCATTGAAAACGGAGCGTCTGAGATTGATATGGTCATCAACATCGGCATGCTGAAAGATAAACGGTATCAGGATGTGGAAGATGAAATCTGCCAGATCAAAGAAGCCTGCGGTGAAAAAATATTAAAAGTTATCATTGAGACTTGTCTTCTGACAGAAGATGAAAAGATCAAAATGTGCGAAATCGTCACAAAAGTAGGAGCGGATTATATCAAGACATCTACGGGATTTTCAACAGCCGGAGCGACGTTTGAGGATGTGGATCTCATGAGGAAACATGTGGGAGAAAACGTAAAAGTAAAGGCGGCCGGCGGCATTTCTTCTTTTGATGATGCAGAGGAATTCATTCGTCTCGGCGCAGACCGTCTGGGGACCAGCCGGCTGGTCAAAATCATGAAGAACAGCCCGGACGCAGGAGCCGGATATTAAAATCGGCATAATATAAAGACAGGATAAAAAGGTGAGGTTGCATGCCCCGCCTTTTTTGTTATACTTATTTACAAGATATAAGAAATAAAAAGAATAGTCTGATATGCCTCAGACTCCGTATCATGGGACTGGTATAAAATATACGGCGTTGATCGATGCAGAAGGACTGCACCCTAAAGGCCGGCTGTATGTGCATTTGTCAAAGGATCCGGTAACAGAGATGAAACAGGAAGATCAGATGTTGTGTGACAGAAAACTGTACGGTTCAAAACCTGAAAAAGTCCGGGATATTTGTATGACTTATCCATACATGTCCTGGATTTTTTAGCATTATTTTACATTATTCTCTGCTTCTTTACAATTTTCTTACAATTTTTTAAAAATTGTAAGGTAGAAGGAGAAAAATGACAGAGATAAGATAGGGAATGTATTTTGTAACTGTTGTCTATATAGATAGACTGGCTCATTCCATCTTGCCGGTCTATGTAACAAGGAGAATGCTTATGTTTAAGATGCTGAATCCGCGGCGTTTTTATCATGCTGTGGGTCGAAGAAAATTTCTGGAGTTCATTCTGCTTGCAGTATTTATCCTGTTTTTCTACGGTCCTCTTTTGAACATGCTGATGTTGGCATTTGCAAACGAGTATACCGTTCCGAATGTACTCCCAACAAAATGGGGATTTGATTGGTGGAAATATGTTTTTGGCCAGGATAGTCTGGTATCTTCCATGATTCAGTCCTTTATCGTGGCAATCGCTACAACGTTGATTTCCATGGTATTCTGTATTCCCGCAGCATATTCCATTGCCCGATTTAAATATCGCGGTAGGAAATTATTTATGCTGTCATTTTTGCTTACAAATGCATTTCCTAAACTGGGAATCTATACTTCCATTGCGGTTCTTTTCTATAAGTATGGACTGATGGGAACTTACCCGGGAGTTATCATTATTCATATGATCAACTCTATGATGTTTATGGTATGGCTGCCGTCCAGCGCTTTCCGCAACGTACATCGTCAGCAGGAAGAAGCGGCCAGGGACGTAGGAGCAGGTCCGGTCAGAACCTTCTTTAAGGTTACACTGCCTATGGCAATGCCGGGAATAGCTGTTGCTACACTTTATACTTTCCTTGGTTCTATGGAAGAAGCACAGGGAACCATGCTGGTAGGTTTGGCGAAGATTCAGACCATGCCGGTGGCTATGTACGGTATCGTACTTGATAGTTCCGCAGTCCAGATTGGTGCAGTATTTGCGCTGCTTCTGATTATTCCATCAGCCGTTCTGATTTTTGCCATGAGAAAATTCATTGGACCAGAAGCAATTGCTGGTGGATTTAAGATGAATTAGAAGACAGATATTTCAGGAGGAAAAAAGAAAATGACGAACACAATGGCAGGCAGCACTGCTGCAAACCGGAAAGTAAAACTAGAAATAAGAAATATGGCGAAAAAGTATGATAATGGAGATGGTGTAGAAAACATCAATCTGAAGGTATATGAAGGAGAAATTGTAACGTTTCTTGGACCTTCAGGATGTGGAAAATCTACGATTCTCCGTGCAATTGGTGGATTTGAGGATGTTACTGGTGGCGATATTCTGATTGATGGAAAGTCCATCGTTGGACTTGCGCCGGAAAACCGGCCAACGGCCATGGTATTCCAGAGTTATAACCTCTGGCCTCATATGACCATTTATGAAAATCTTGCTTTCGGATTAAAACTTCGTAAAGTGCCGAAGAAAACGATGGACGAAGACATTAAAAAGATACTGGAACTGGTATCTATGAGCGGAAGCGAGAAAAAATATCCAAGTCAGCTGTCAGGCGGACAGCAGCAGAGAATTGCGATCGCAAGATCCCTGCTCCTGAAACCATCCCTGCTGCTTTTGGATGAACCTTTCTCTGCCCTGGATGCAAAGATTCGTCAGCAGATGAGAGAGGAACTGAAACGAATCCAGAGCGAACTTGGCATTACGGTTATCTTCGTGACACATGATCAGGAAGAAGCAATGGCTGTTTCTCACAGGATCGTAGTTATGAACAAAGGTAAATTTGATCAGGTAGGAACACCGGATGAAATCTATGATTATCCGGCAACACTTCATGTGGCTTCCTTCATTGGTGAGATGAACTTTATCAAACAGGATGGTGTTACATTGGCAGTTCGTCCGGAAGATTTAACGGTAACCGAAGAGAAGGGAGATATGCAGGGAGTTGTCAGCACTGTCATGCTGATGGGACATTACGTTCAGATGACAGCAATGGTAGGCGATGATATCGTAAAATGCTTCATCAACAGAAATCAGGCTGAACAGCTGAAAGAAGGAAATGTTGTAAACCTGAAAATTGGTAAACATACACAGTTTCCAATGAGCGCATAAGAAAGGGAGAAGAGCAGATGAAAAAAATAGGAAAGGTAAAAAGATTATTTACAGCTTTAGTGGCATGTATCATGATATTCGGAATGGTCGGTGTGACCGGATGTAATAGTTCATCTTCCAGCAAGAATGATGGAAAGACGATCACAATCTGGGCAACCGGTTCTGATAACGTAAGACAGATTTATGAAAAACTTGTAGAAGACTTTAATGAAAATTCTGAATACGCAGGACAATATACTGCAAAACTTCAGTTTATGCTGAGTGGAACAGGAACACAGTCTCTGTCTGATATGCTTGCTTCTGCTTACAAAGCAAAACAGAAAGATACAGATTATGACCTGGTAGATTTAAGTGGCGACGATCTTTCTAAAGTTATTTCTCAGATTGGAGAAGATGCATTTGTAAAACTTGATGATTCCAAGATTCCAAATGCAGAAGGTGTATCTGCTGAAAGTACGATCGCTACTGATTATGTACAGCCGTATCGTGGAACAACTGTTGTACTTGCATATGATTCTGAAAAAGTAACAAATCCTCCAAAAACATGGGATGAGTTAACACAGTGGATTAAAGATAACCCAGGACGTTTCGCTTATAACGCACCGGGAACAGGTGGAGCAGGAGATTCTTTTGCACGTACAGCCGTATATAACTATTTACCAGACGAAGCTATGACTTCTGATGATACAAAATGGGAAGATCAGTGGGATGAAGGTTTTGATTATCTGAAAGAGCTTAACGAAGATATGTATACCTCCGGTGGATCTATCGTATATCCTAACAAGAACCAGGGTACACTGGATCTGTTAAACCAGGGAGAAATTGACATGTGTCCGAACTGGGCTGACATGGTATTATCTCAGAAAGCAGAAGGAACATTAAAAGATACAATCAAGATCACTCAGATCGAGCCTGCATTAACAGGATCTCTTCAGTCTCTGGCAATTCCGAAATTCGGATCTAATGAAAAAGGTGCTTATGCATTCATCGATTACATGCTCAGTGATGAAGCACAGGAAATCATGGTACAGGATATGGCAGCGATTCCGTTAGTAAATACAGACAACATCAACATGAAAGGCTTTGAAGAAATCAAGAATCTGGATGTAAGCAAATTCCGTATTATGTCTATCGGTGACTTAAGTACAGACTTCAATCAGCGTTGGGACAGCGAAATCGGCGCATCTAAATAGAAAGATTTTTCACAGGGAAAACACGTATCCGGCAATCATACGGCTGCGTGTTCCCTGTATAGCTAAGTGAAGGAAGGAAAAGACAGATGAGTAAAAATCTGAAGCAAAAATTGGTTGCCTATGGAATGGTTCTTCCGGCATTCCTGGTCGTTATGCTGACTGTTGCCTATCCGATCGTATCAGCTGTGATCCAGAGTTTTCAGGATGGTTCTACCGGAGAATTTACCATGGATAACTATACCTACTTTTTCACAGATACTGCGCAGAGAAACAACCTGCTTTATACACTTTACATCGTAGTTGTTACGGTTGTAGTAGCTATCGTAGTGGCATATCTTCTGGCACTGTATCTGCGGTTTGTAAATTCAAAGATTTCCAGAGCGATCGGAATGCTCTATCTTCTGCCACGTTTCGTACCGGCAATGTGTGCAGTATATGCTATGATCACGATCATTCGTGATACAGGTATGATCAATAGGATCGGACATCTTTTCGGAGTTAATATCAATCTGGGAATGATGTATCATGCAAGCGGTATCATTACCATGAACCTTTGGTTTAATATTCCTTTTGCGGCAATGATGATCGCAGCAGGTCTTGGAGGAATCCCGAATTCTATCGTTGAAGCAGCAAGTGACGTAGGAGCAGGGAAATTAAGAATTTTCCGTTCCATGATTCTTCCATTATCTATCAAAGACGTAATCGTAGCTGCTACATTTGTATTTATGTCTAATGTCAGCTCCTTTACCACACCTTACCTGATGGGCGGAAATGCGCCAAAGATGCTTGGTATCGTATTGTTCGATGAGTTCAACCGATATCTGGATTACAATCGTTCTGCAGCGCTTTCTGTGATCATGTTCTTGATCTGTTCCGTATCAGCTGGTGTATACATTTATACAAACCTGAAAGAAAACGATTGGGAGAAAAATTAAGATGAAAGAAAACAGAACACTGATTACCGCTCATTCCGGAGCAGATTCCACACCTGAAAACAGCATAGAATTTGTAAAATATGCGCTGACCATCGATGCAGATGTACTGGAAATAGACGTTCGTATGGGTGAAAAAAATAATCTGGTCATCAGCCATGATCAAGCGGGAAATGATGCAGTGATGCTGCAGGAAGTGTTCGAGACGATCAAGCCGGTTTCATCAGTAAGGATAAACTGTGACTTGAAAGAATACGGCCTTGAAGAGGCCGTATTTTGTCTTGCCCGGACATGCGGATTACAGGAAGAGCGTCTCATATATTCAGGCAGCGTCAAACCGGTAAAAAAAGAACAGCCATGTTCCTGGAGAGAAGCAGAAATCTATTGGAATGTAGAGGAATGTCTTCCAGGTGTTTATGAATGTTCGGAAGGCGAAGAGAAAGAAAGAATTACAGAACAGATGACCGAAGAGCTGGTCGAAGCCTGTGAGTCTTTTGGTATTTCTGTTGTCAATATCAATGAAAAATTTTTGAATGCAGCATTCGTAGAACAGATGAATCAAAATGGAATTGGTATTTCAGCATGGACTGTAAATGAAGAAAACAGGATCATGGGACTGCTGGATCTGGGAGTATGCAATATTACCAGCCGAAAACCACGTCTGGCACTTGCTCTGAGGGAAAAGAAAGAAAAGGAAATATTATGATCTTATTGCGTAAAAATTATCAATGGACGCCGGCAGATACAAAAACAGATATTCCTTTTTCCTTTGAATGTACGGAAGAAATAAAAGAAATCCGAATTACTTTTTCTTTTTCGCCGAATGCACTTTATGGAGAAAAGGATTGTCTGCTGTATATTGAAAAGGCACTGAATCTTTATTACGATGGTCAGGACAGGGAGCTGGAGCCAATGAAAGCCTCAGGTTTCTGCCCTTTAAAAAATTTAATCACAATTTCTCTTTCAAAAGAGAAGAAGTATCTTGGAAATGCTCATCGCTGGCAGGATGAACAGATTCATATTCTGACAACAAAAGACGCATCTCCTGGATTTATACCGCCAGAGCATATGGCGGGAAAATGGGAGGGAATGCTGCATCTGCATGCGGTCTGTACTCCGGAATGCAGAGGAGAATTAACAGTAGAAGGGAGGATGGAACATGCAGTGGTATCCTGTTGAGTTACACACACATACCTGCCACAGTGATGGCGATTTTAACATTAAAGAAATTGTTCATACGGCAAAACGTGCTGGGTATCAGGCACTGGCCGTGACAGATCATAATACGGCGTCCGGAACAGAAGAATTCTTTCATGAAGCAGAAAAACAGGGAATTCTGCCGGTATATGGACTGGAGTGGACAACCTATTATGGACATATGGTCGTACTGGGAGAACAGGGCTATACCGACTGGCGGGGTGTAAAGCCGGAAGAAATAGATGATGCCATTCGTTCTATTCATCAGAACGGAGGAATCGTTGGGATTGCACATCCATTTTCACTTTCAGATCCGATCAATACAGGATATCTGTGGGAATTTCAAATTCATGACTGGACGTTGCCGGATTATATAGAAGTATGGTCAAGAAATTATGCACCGAGGCGAATCCAGAGCGAACGAGCTTTTGCATTATGGGATGAATTGCTGGGAAAAGGAATTCATATTACGGCTATGACCGGAAGAGACTGGCATCGGGATGATCAGCTTCCCTGTTGTTATACCTGGGCGGGCATATCAGGGGAATTAACAGCAGAGACTCTCCTGGAAGCAGTGCGTAGTGGAAGGATTTGTCTGAGTGCAGGACCGCTGTTGACATTAAAAGCTCACCAAAAAGAAAATGAACTTTTTCCTGGCGGTACAGCAGAAGAAGGAAAGATAAAATTGGAAATTATACTGAAAGAAGATGTATTTTCAGACAGCAGAGAAAAGGACCAAATTACGGCGGAAGAGATTCGGATTTTTGCAAACGGACAGGAGACGGTCAGAATCCCAGTTCAGGAGCAGACAGTATTAGAGCTGCAGGCTGAAAAAGGCTGGATGCGCGCCGAATTGTATGGAACATATTATGGTACAAAACATTGCCGCATCGCAGTAACAAATCCAATCTACATAAATGAATGAAAAAACTTATGGATTTGAGGTGAGTGAACAGCCTCAAAATAAACTGATCCCCAGTTGTCAGGCTTAAAATCTGACAACTGGGAGGTCAGTTTTTTGTTTGAAAATAAGACAGCGCAGTAGTCTGAAAAGCTGTTGCACTAAAAAGGCGAACTTTTGAAGGTTACCTTAATTTGGTTTGTATATCCCGCCTTTTTTGTTATACTTATTTACAAGACATAAGAAACAAAAAGGAAAAAAGAGAATGGTATGATATGCCTGTGAGAGGAGGAAGAGCCATGCAGAAAATCATCAAAGATAAATTAAAAGAAATAGAAGAAAAAGAGAATGTGACCATTCTTATGGCGGTGGAATCCGGAAGCCGGGCATGGGGATTTGCATCGCCGGACAGTGATTACGATGTGCGTTTTATCTATGTAAGGGAAAAGGAAGATTATCTGAGGCTGGATACGGTTCGGGATGTCATTGACTGGCAGCTGGATGATGTGCTGGATATCAACGGATGGGATGTGAAGAAAGCACTGCAGCTCATGCACAATTCCAATCCCACGATCTTTGAGTGGTGTGAGTCGCCGATTGTATACAGAACCAGTGAGGCATTCGAGCAGATGAAACAGTTAAGGAAAGCATACTTTTCGCCGAAAAAGAGCCTGTACCATTATCTTCATATGGCAGAATCCAACTACAAAAAGTTTCTGCAGTGTGATCAGATCAAAGTAAAGAAATATTTTTATGTCCTTCGTCCGATTCTGGCGGCAAAGTGGATTGCGGCAAAGAAAATATGGCCGCCGATGCTGTTTTCAGAATTAATGGAAGCAGAGCTGGAGGAAGATTTAAAGCCGGAAACAGAACGGCTTCTTGTTATGAAAAAAGAAATGGATGAAATGGAGCTGGTACCGGGAAACCAGAAGATCAATGCATATGTGGAGTCAAATCTGGAAAAGTTCAAAAAACTGGCAGATGACATGCCAAAAACGGAAACATCCTGGGATTCTCTGAACCGTTATTTCCGATCCCTGATATTATGAAAAAGGAGGCAGCTATGAATCTTACGAAAACAAGTAAATTTATCAGTCTGATTTTAAGGCACAGACCGGAAACCATAGGAATCTCTCTGGATGAACACGGGTGGGCCAATGTAGATGAGCTGATTCAGGGCATCTCCAAACGGCAGCCGTTTTCCATGGAAATGCTGGAAGAGATTGTCCGCACGGACAAGAAGCAGCGGTATTCCTTTAATGAAAACAAGACGCTGATTCGTGCCAATCAGGGACATTCGATTCCTGTAGACGTAGAACTTCCGGAAAAGAAGCCGCCCCGGATTCTGTACCATGGAACCGGTGAAAAATTTGTAAATTCCATCGACCGCCAGGGGCTGCTGCCAAGGGGCAGATTGTATGTGCACCTGTCTCCGGATGAAGCCACAGCAAAAATAGTAGGCGCCCGCCACGGGAAACCGGTTATTTATCAAGTGCTGGCAGGCGAGATGGCGGATCAGGGATTTACATTTTATCAGTCGGTAAACGGCGTGTGGCTGACAAAGAAAGTGCCGGCAGAGTTTCTCAGAAAAATCAAAAGCGAATAAAACATATCAGAAAATAAGAGAAAAGGAAGCTGAACATATGAAATATACGGTATTGCGAATAGACGAAGACATCGATTACGGATGCGAAGAAAGAGATGAAAACCAGCCGGTCATGGCAGTTGTGACTTTAAGGGACGAAGAAGGAATGGAAATCACACTCCGGCAGGAAGACCAGATGCTGTATCAAAGGGAAATCAAAGAAGGAGACGAGGTGATTCTGGATGAAGAGAAAAAACTGCAAAAAGTGCCGGATGAAAACTGGACCGAGACGTGTACATCCAGGACAGTGGACATTCCTAAGTTTACTGCGATGATGGAGGCGGTAAAAGAAGGAAAAGACATCGACTGGATCTGCCCCTTCTGCGGAGGAAAGGTCGGGCTGATATCCAGCGAAAACGGGAAAACAACCATCGGGTGCGGCAGCTGCGATATGAGGATACAGCTGGAAACAAATTGAAAGAGCTGAAAGGAGGAATCGGAATATGTTATTCATTGGAGTCGATCTCGGAACGTCGGCAGTAAAATTGTTATTAATGGATGAAACGGGGAAAATCCATAAAGTCGTATCAAAGGAATATCCGTTGTATTTCCCGCAGCCGGGATGGTCAGAACAGAATCCTCAGGACTGGATCCGGCAGAGCATGGAGGGAATCAAAGAACTGACCGCGCAGTGTGACAAGAGCCAGATCAAAGGAATCAGCTTCGGAGGGCAGATGCATGGTCTGGTAGTCCTGGATGAAAAGGATCAGATCATCCGGCCGGCTATTCTCTGGAATGACGGAAGAACAGGAAAACAGACAGATTACCTGAATCAGGAGATTGGAAAGGAAACTTTATCCCGATATACCGGAAACATCGCCTTTGCAGGTTTCACGGCACCGAAAATTCTTTGGATGAGAGAAAAGGAACCGGAGAATTTTGCACGCATCCGAAGAATTATGCTGCCGAAAGATTATCTGGCGTTTTATCTTTCCGGAGAATTTTCTACAGACTATTCTGATGCCTCCGGCACGCTGCTTCTGGATGTGGAGCATAAGTGCTGGTCAGAAGAAATGATGGAAATCTGCGGCGTCAGAGAATCTCAGCTTCCGAAGCTTTATGAAAGCTGGGAACCGACCGGAGCCATAAAGCCGGAAATTGCGGAAGAACTGGGAATTCCTCAGGATGTAAAAATCATAGCCGGAGCAGGGGATAATGCAGCGGCAGCTGTAGGAACGGGAACCGTTGGCGAGGGGCAATGCAATTTGTCTGTGGGGACATCCGGAACTGTATTTATTTCCAGTAAAAACTTCGGCGTGGATGAACATAATGCCCTCCATTCTTTTGCCCACGCAGACGGCAATTATCATTTAATGGGATGTATGCTGAGTGCGGCGTCCTGTAATAAATGGTGGATGGAAGAAATTCTGAGAACGAAGGAATATCAGGTAGAACAGGATGGAATCCGGAAACTGGGAGAAAATCCGGTATTTTATCTGCCGTATTTAATGGGAGAGAGATCACCCCACAATGATCCGGACGCCAGAGCAGCATTTGTGGGAATGAGCATGGACACTACCAGAGAAGATATGACCCAGGCGATGCTGGAAGGCGTTGCGTTCGGACTCAGAGACTCGATGGAAGCGGCGAAAAGCACAGGGCTGACTCCGAAGCGCAGCAAAATATGCGGCGGCGGAGCGAAAAGTCCTCTTTGGAGGAAAATTATTGCCAATGTTATGAATATGAAAATTGACAGAATTGAAAGTGAGGAAGGACCAGGATATGGAGCTGCAATCCTGGCAGCCGTGGGATGCGGAGTGTTTTCCTCTGTGGAAGAAGCAGCGGGCAGACTGGTAAAGATTACAGACACGGAAGAATCAGATCCGCAGCTGGCGGAAAAATATGAAGAAAAATACCAGAAGTATCGGAAACTGTATCCGGCACTGAAGGAGTTTTATCACATAGAATAATTGGAAGAATGCAGGAGGTGGAGATTATGATTTATTTAACCAGCGATATACATGGAGACTGCCGTACATTTGAAAAAATGCTTCACAAGATTCGTTTTACGAAGCAGGATCAAATGTATATTTTGGGAGACGCCGTAGATAAGGGAAAAGAAAATCTCCGCCTGATTGCATTGATTCGGGAAGCTGACAATATAGGGCTGATCAAGGGAAATCATGAATATTTGTGTGAGCGGTATCTGGAGGGAATCATAGGGGCGTCTTTCTGGGATGCCTGCGGCGGCCTCAGTACCAGGAAAGAAGTAGACGTTCTGCCTGAGAGTGAGAAAGAAGATCTGGCAGGATATCTGAAGAGTTTACCGATTTATAAAAATATCATAAAAGAAGAAAATCGATATTTTCTGACCCATTCAGGACTGAATGCGGATTATATCGTCAGTGGAGAAGGGGACGTTGTAGATATTGAGGCATCCGTTCAGGAAGCAGTGGATCATGACCAGGAGCAGTATCTTTTCTCCAATGATATTCATTACATACCGGCGGCGGTCAGGTTTGACCGGCAGATTATCGTGGGGCATTATCCGACAGTGTTGCTGCCGGACTGGGAGCGGCCTGAAATCTACCGGAACCGGAGATACACAGACATTGATACCGGAAATGAAAGGCGCAGAGACGGAGGCCGGCTGGCGTGTCTTTGTCTGGAAGACGGCCGGGAATATTATGTATAGAGGTTCGTCAGAGAGAGGAAAATGTAAATTACTAAAATTAATATTTCCATATTTTTACTATTTATATTTACAAATAGATAAAGATTTGTTATAATAAATCAAAAGCATACTATAATTTCTAAAATCATCAATATAAAGGTGAATCTATTTGAGGTCTCATATCATTTCATAATCGTATCAGATACGATCTTTTCAGGAAATTCGTGCTTTTTATTCCATGATTGAGGCAGGAGTTTCTGAGAAGAAGAAACTCCGAAGTGTTAAGGAGGGGAATGTTATTGAGAAAAGAACAGCGGGAAGAAAATCATATTTTTCAGTGGCACCCTGCTTTTTATGCAGGGCTGCAGATTGAATTAGAAGAAGAGTCGGAGTATTTGATGTTTGAGAATGAGCATCAGCTGGGAACTAAGCCCAGAGCGATTGATGTTCTTGTGATCAAGAAAACAAATAAGAGGATTTCTTCGAATATAGGAGAGATTTTCCGCCGATATAATATCATCGAGTATAAAAGCCCGTCAGATTATATGGGGATTGATGATTTCTATAAGGTTTACGCATATGCATGTTTGTATAAAGCAGATCAGAAAGAGGAGGACGCTGTTTCGGTTGATGAGATCACAATTACCATCGCATGCAGCAGATATCCAAGAAAACTGATTCATCATCTGGAAAGCAGCAGAGGCTATTTTGTCAGAAAGAAGGAGAAGGGAATTTATTATGTTATGGGAGATAAGATTCCCATACAGATGGTCCTGCTGCATCAACTATCAGGTGAGAAAAATCTGTGGCTTCATAGTTTATCAGTAGAGATGTCAGGACGGGAAGAAGCAGAATCTTTATTAAAGGAATATGAGAAGCATAAACGAGATAAAAAATATCGTTCGGTTATGGATATGATTGTCCGGGTAAACCGGGAACGGTTTTTGGAGGTGAAGAAGATGTGTCAGGCATTAGAGGAACTGATGGCAGATGAACTGGAAGATATGAGGAAAAAAGGACAGGAAGATGGAAGAAAAGAAGGAATCGCACGTTTTGCAAAGCTGTCTGGTATTCTGCTCCGGCAGAACCAGCAGGATCTTCTGCTGAAAGCAACAGAAGACGGAGATTATATGGAGCAGTTGTTTCAAAAGTACAAAATATGAAAATTCCGCTTTGCTTCAGCACAGAATGTTAACTATTGATTAAAATGAGTTGACAATAGTGCCCGAACTGCTTATAATCAATGGGAAATCAGACACTGGAGGTGAAAGAAGGGAATCATAATGAGTATTGTGCGGCAGTTAAAGGAAAAAGTAATGTCTGGAGAGCGGATCGGGAAAGAAGAAGCTCTGCAGCTGGCAGCAGCGCCATTGGAGGAACTGACAGAGGCGGCAGATGAGATCCGCAGGCGGTATTGCGGGGATACCTTTGATATTTGTACAATTATCAATGGGAAGTCCGGAAAATGTTCAGAAGACTGCAAATTCTGCGCTCAGAGTTCCAGATATCATACAGGGCTGAAAGACACATATCCGCTGCTTGGAACGGAAGAACTTCTGAAAGAAGCAAAGTACAATGCGGACAGAGGCGTTCTCAGATATTCTATTGTCACGTCAGGAAGATGTCTGTCGGACCGGGAGGTGGAGCAGCTTTGTGACAGCATACGCAGGATAAAAGAAGAAACAGATATCCGGATCTGTGTTTCGCCGGGACTGCTTAGGGAGGAACAGTTTCGCAGATTAAAAGAAGCGGGAGCTGACAGGGTGCACTGCAATCTGGAATCGTCCGAGAGATATTTTCCGCAGGTGTGCACAACGCATACTTATGAGGAAAAGACTGCCGCGATACAGGCGGCAGAGAGGGCCGGACTTTCTGTCTGTTCCGGGGGAATTCTTGGTCTGGGAGAGTCAATGGAAGACCGGATCGACATGGTGCTGACAGTGAGAAATCTGGGAGTCAGATCGATACCGGTGAATGTGCTGAATCCTATACCAGGAACGCCTTATGAGAAGAATCCGGTGCTGTCCGGGGAAGAAATTCTTCGATGCACTGCAGTTTTTCGATTTTTGATTCCGGATGGATTTATCCGTCTGGCTGGAGGAAGAGGCCTGATGGAGGATAAAGGGAAGAAGTGTTTTCAGAGCGGGGCAAACGCGGCAATCTCAGGGGACATGCTGACAACAGCCGGAATTACGGTAGAGAGCGATATGGAAATGATCCGGTCGCTGGGATACAAAGTTTCACTATAAAAGGTTAGAAGGGCATATTTTCTATGCTCTTCTTTTTAATTTTACACAGGGATGATATAATGGTAAGGAGCTTAATGGGAGGAAAGGAAAAAAGAATGAAACAGATTGAAATTTGTATCCATCCGGATGGAAAGATTGATGCTGAGACGTTCGGCATCAAAGGAAAAGGCTGCCTGAAATATGTAGAATTACTGGAAAAAATGCTGCATGCGCAGACAGTGGATTCTGATTATACGTCAGAATATTATGAGACAGAAGAAGAATTGACGCAGATTCAGGAAACGGAAATGAAAATAAAACGATAAAAAAAGAGGAGTGGAACATTATGGGAAAGAATGAAAAAGTGAAATACATTCCCAAAACAGGTTTTGCTTTCTTTGGCCTGAGCTGTGTGACCTACTGGAGAATGTATCAGGATACGAAACGGTGGAAAGGGTATTTCCTGCTGTTTTTTCTTGCGGGACCTTTTAACCTGGCAAACCTTATATTTGGGCTGTTTAATGTAGTCAATACAATAAGAGTTAATTTTATGATGCTCCAGATCCTGATTTTCATATTACAGTGGGGAGCTGGGATAATTTCCGTGCTGAAATTCAGAAATGAATACTGGATGACCTTTGAAATGTATGGAACAGATATCAGCCAGAGAGACGAAGCCCTGCGGGAAAGAATCCGGAAAGAAACAAACATGAAAGAGCCTCTGGAAACTGATTTATCGGCTGATCATCTGCGAAAAATAAAATGGCCGTGGCTGGCTCTGCCGATGTTTGCCTGGGCCGGCTTCGGATATGCCACAGGAAAAGCCCATGTGAATAAATACATGAAATGGATGGCGGTGTATCTTCTTATGCTGTGCTGTTTCCTTTTGTGTATGATCGTGATTCCTTATGCTCATGACAGGCAGGGATGGTTTTCGGACAGTTTTATGATGACAGTTCTGCCGGAAATGAGAAGGATTGTATACCTGATCTGGCTTGCAAGCATTATTCACAGCTTCTCAAAGCGGAAAGAATATCTTTTGTATCTGGAGGCTTATGAAAAAATCCGGCCAGGAGAGGAAGAAGTTATGAAAGCCAGGGTGATGGAGCGTCATCGAGAAAAGAACCGCCGTAAAGCAGAGAAGAAGCATTCAGAATCTGTGCCGGAAGAAACAGTGCCGGTATCAAAAGCACCGGCCGGCAAAGAAGTACAGAAGCCGCTTTCCGGCCGGGCAGTGGATGTGCAGCCTGACCGTTCGGTAAAAAAGATTGATATCAACCGATGCAGAGAGGAGGAACTGGCAAAGCTTCCTGGAATTAATGCCATTTTAGCAAAAAAGGCCATTGGGTACAGAGAAGAAAAAGAAGCATTTCAATCAGTGGAAGAGCTGATCGATCTTCTGGGTGTTAAACCTCATATGGCGGTTCAGATTTTAAAAATGGCAGAAGCCGTTCCTGTACCAAAAGATGACAGGAGGAAGCACACCGGACGTGTGCTTGATATCTGATCATGAGGGTTCACAGAATTTTAAGGGAGACAGCCGCGGAAGGCCCGGGACTGCGCTATTGTGTCTGGGTGCAGGGATGCAGCCATCATTGTCCCGGATGCTTTGCAAAGGACACCTGGGATTCGGAAAAAGGCCGGTGGATAGAGATAGAAGACATAAAAGAAGATCTGCGCCGGGCCATTCAGAGTGCAGCGGAAAAGAGGAAAGACCTGGAAGGGCTTACTCTGTTAGGAGGGGAGCCCTTTGATCAGGCGCAGGAAGCGGCACAGCTGGCAAAAGAAGCGAAAAAGCATGGATTGAGCGTTCTGACATTTACCGGATACCGGCTGGAAGAACTGAGGAAAAAAGGACCGGCAGAAAGAAAATTATTGAAAAGAACGGATCTTCTGATTGATGGTCCTTTTGAGGAAGAAAAGAAAAGTTTTGACCGGCCGCTTGTGGGATCTTCCAATCAGAGATTTCACTTTCTGACAGACCGGTACAAAAAGGAAGACATCATGTCCTGGAAGAATTCTTTTGAAATCCGAATTGATCAAGACGGCAGAATATGGATCAACGGAATGGGAGATTTGGCAGGATTGAGAGATTATGAAAAAAGGAGGCACAGCAGCAATGAAATATCATGGGATTGACGCACAGTTTGCCAATCTGGTAAAGGCAAGGTTCCCATTTGTGTATATCCCTACCTGGGAAGAAGACCGTGCGCTGCAGATGATTTATGACGTGGCAGAAAATACAGAATTTTTTCAAAGTGGACGGGAAGTATATGTCTGGAGTCAGACGACCGGTATCCGGAAAAAGGGAGAAGCAGGAAAAAAGAATGAAACGGTCCATCCCTCCGCGGCCATTGATTTTGCAGAGAAAACAGAAGAAAATATGATTCTTGTATTAAAGGATTTTCATGTGTTTTTCGGAACCGGGAACCGGGCGCCGGATTATGCCCTGATCCGCAGGCTGAGAGATTATCTGTCCAACAGCCGGTCAACAGGAACTTATATGAAAACCATCGTGTTCTTATCTCCGGTTTTAGTTCTGCCGGAAGATATGCAGAAGGAAATCACAGTCCTGGAATTTCCTCTTCCGACGGCAGATCAGATACACTCTGTCATGGATGATCTGATTGAAACAAATGCGGATGTTATCCAGGTGGATTTAGACGAAAGTGAGAGAAGAAGTCTGGCGAAGGCAGCTTTGGGCCTGACCCTTCAGGAAGCGGAGAACGCTTTTTCCAAGGCTATGGTGGAGCTGAAAGGGTTAAACCGGAAAGCATTTCAGACGGTGATGGAAGAAAAGAATCAGGTCATACGGAAGACAGGAATCCTGGAATTTATCAAATCAGATTTAAGTCTGGAAGATATTGGAGGACTGGAAAATCTGAAAAAGTGGCTGTTAAAAAGGAAAGATTCATGGAGTGAAAGAGCAGCGTTTTATCAACTGCCGGCGCCAAAAGGAGTGCTGATCACAGGTGTGCCCGGCTGCGGAAAAAGTCTTACCGCTAAAGCCATGAGCGCAATCTGGGAACTCCCTTTGTTAAAGATGGATATGGGAAGAATTTTCAGCGGCGTGGTGGGAAGTTCAGAGGAAAATATGAGAAAAGCCATCGCCACGGCAGAAGCGGTGGCGCCGTCGATCTTATGGATTGATGAGATTGAGAAAGGATTTGCCTCCGGCGGGGAAGCCACCGGGGACGGCGGAACTTCCGCAAGAGTTTTCGCCTCCTTTTTAACCTGGATGCAGGAGAAGGAATCTCCGGTTTTTGTCATTGCCACAGCAAACAATATCAGGACCCTGCCGCCGGAATTGTTAAGGAAAGGCCGTTTCGATGAGATCTTTTTTGTGGATCTTCCGACTTTTTCAGAACGAAAGAAGATTTTTGAACTGCATATCCGGAAGAAGATATGTTCCTGCAAAGCGGGAGAAAATTTTGTTGTCACAGAAGAACTTCTGGAACATCTGGCTGCAATCAGTGAAGGGTTTGTAGGAGCGGAGATTGAACAGGTAATTTATAATGCGCTGTATGAGGCTTTCTTTGAAAAGAGAAATGTGGTGCCGGAAGATATTGATCAGGCAGCGGCCATGACGATTCCGCTGTCCGTGACACAAAAGGAGCAGATCAGGGAACTGAGAGAATGGGCCAATATCAGAGCCGTAGCCGCCACAGCCAAGGAAGATCTGAAACAGTATCAGGTCAGCGGACAGTCGCATAAAGAAGATAAAGAAGGAGATATTAATACAAGCCGGGGAGGACGGCTGCTTGATTTTTAGGAGGAAATTATGTCAATGACATTAACGATGGTTGCATTGTCTGTCGCGGTAACCGGCACATGCAGCATAAGCAGTATTCGAACATTTCTGAAATTCCGCCAGCAGGAGAAAATGCTGGGAAGAGAGACTGCCAGAAGGATTGAGACGAATTTCACAGATGAAAGTCTTTTGATCAAGACATTAAAAGAACATGGAATGGAAGTAACGCTGGAAGAAGATGGGGCAGTCCGGGCGTCTGCGGAAGAGAAGGAACTGATATATGCAAAGAACCCGCAGGGAGTCTATGAAGTGGATTTAGGCGGACAGCCGGAGTCAGAAGAGCTGGTTCAGGAATTAATCCTGCTGGAAGAAGAGTATGGATTTAATGTTCAGGAGTTTACGTATCAGAGATTAAAAGAGCATCTTTCGTCAGAAGGGATGGAAGTTCATTCCGAAGAGGTATTAGAGGATAATACCATTAAGATCGTCCTTAATGTGTAACCCGGTCAAAAGAGAAATATAAGAAAGGAAATCAGACATGCCATTTTTCATGATCAGAAATGATATTACAAAAGTCAGAGCCGATGCGATTGTAAATCCGGCCAACGAGGAACTGCTGGAGGGAAGCGGAACCAGCCGGGCCATCTATCTGGCAGCAGGGGAAGAAAAGCTGGACAAAGCCTGCCGTAAGATTGGAAGATGTGAACTGGGAAAGGCAGCGGCAACTCCTGCCTTTCGTCTGACTGCGCAGTATATTTTTCACGCTGTGGGACCGGTATGGATCAATGGGGAAAGAGGAGAAGAAGAGATTCTGTATCATACCTATATGGAAACACTGGGCCTGGCAGCAGACTACCGTTTGGATTCCATTGCGTTTCCACTGCTTTCCGCAGGCAATTACGGGTTTCCGAAAGATATTGCCATGAGAACTGCGGTGAGAGCTATCAGCGAATTTCTTATGGATCATGAAATGACGGTATATCTGGTTCTTTATGACCAGGATTCTTTTACGATCAGTAAGAAACTGTCAGATTCCATAGAAGAATACATAGACGATCATTATGTAGAAGAAAATGACGAAATGATTCCCGGAGATGAGGATTATCCCAAAGCGGCAAGGGAAGAATTTCGGATGAAACTGGATAATATACCGGTTACGGCATCCATGCCGCGTCCGCAAAGAGCCGCACAGCGCATTGAACAGAGAGCAGATCAGGAAGTTCAGATGAATTTTCTGGAACAGCTGCTGAGAAAAAAAGAAGAAACCTTTTCTCAGGCACTGCTGCGGATGATTGATGAGAGAGGCTTGAAGGATTCTTATGTATACAAGAAAGCAAATATTGACCGGAGACATTTTTCAAAGATTCGGAATCATCTGGATTATACGCCAAATAAAAAGACAGTGATTGCATTTGCGGTTGCGCTGGAACTGTCTCTGGAGGAAACCAATGATCTGCTGATGAAAGCAGGATATGCATTTTCTAACTGTTCAAAATTTGATGTGATCATTCGTTATTTTATTGAAAAAAAAGATTATGATATTTTTGAGATTAACGAAGCATTGTTTTCATTTCATCAGCCGACACTGGGAGAATAAATGTCTCCTGTCATGCGACCAAACCAATTCAGAAATCCGGTATCATAAGCTTATCAAAAGAAAGGAAGGTAAGCAGAATGAAAAAAGGATTAACAGAATTGGTTTTTATTTTAGATAGAAGCGGCTCTATGGCAGGGCTGGAAAGTGACACCATCGGAGGGTTTAACGGAATGATCCGGAAACAGAAAAAGCAGAAAGGCAAGGCAAATGTAACGACTGTTTTGTTTGATGACCGCTGTAATGTGATTCATGACAGGTTTCCGTTAAAAACAATTCTGCCGATGACGGAAAGGGATTACTATGTAGGAGGCTGCACGGCGCTGCTGGACGCAGTGGGAAAGACAATCCAAAAGATGGCGAATATCCAGAAACATCTGCCGGAGAAAAAAAGAGCGGAGAAAGTGATTTTTGTTATCATGACAGATGGAATGGAAAATGCCAGCCGGGAATATGGATATAAGGAAGTAAAATCCATGATTGAAAAAGAAAAGGAAATCTACGGATGGGTGTTCCTGTTTCTGGGCGCCAATATTGACGCGGTGGCGGAAGCAGGCAGAATGGGAATCCGAGCAGACCGATCCGTTACTTTTCAAAATGACAGCCAGGGAATCGCGGTAAATTATCAGGCAGTGGAAGAAACCTTAAGCTGTATGCGGGCAGCAGCTTCTATGGCTCAGGTTGATGGCAGATGGAAAGAGGCAATCGAGAAAGATTACAGAAAGAGAAAGGGGAAAAAATAATATGGCAGTACTTGGAGCCATACTGGGAGATATTGCAGGGTCCCGGTTTGAATTTAAACGGCCGTTTCGGCTGGATATACAGAACTGCGAACTGTTTACGAAAGATTGTGAATTTACGGATGATACGGTGATGACACTGGCAGTCAAAAAAGCGGTCATAACGAGAGCAGATCTTGTGAAAACCATGAAGGAAATCGGAAGGCATTATCCTGACTGCGGATATGGGGGAAAGTTCCGCAGGTGGATACTGGGAGAAGATACAAAACCTTATAACAGTTATGGCAACGGATCCGCCATGAGAGTGTCTTTTATAGGGGAATATTTTAACCGTTTGGAAGATGTGGTCCGGGAAGCGGAAAAAACGGCAGCAGTGACTCATAATCATCCGGAGGGAATCAAGGGAGCCGTTGCCACGGCGGTATGTATCTGGATGGCAAAGAATGGAAAAACAAAAGATGAAATTTATGATTATGTGATAAAGCAGTATCCGGCAGAAACTTATGAATACAGCATAGATAAGGATTTGAATTATCTGAGAAAACATTACCGCTGGAATGAAACCTGCATGGGAAGCGTGCCGGCAGCCATGAGATGTTTTTATGAGAGCAGTTCTTTTGACGGCTTTATGAGAAATCTGTTTCAGCTGAACTGTGATTGTGATACCCTTGGAGCAATCGGTGGAGCCGTAGCAGAAGAATTCTATCATGGCATCGGATTTGACGGGGAAGAGATTCTGAGAAGATATCTGGATGACAGACTCTGGGAAATCTGGGAATTATAGAATATTGATTTTTATCAATTATTTGTGGACAGCAGGAAGGGATTCGTGTTATAAATAAAGTATAACAATTACGCTGGGAATTTCGCAAAAGCAGCATGAAAACAGGCACAATGAAAGAGGGAGAATGAAATTAAATAAAGCAACAATAAAAGAAAAGATACTGGAAAAGCTTCAGGAGAAGCTGAAGGAGACATTGGATGCGGTGATTCCGATTCTTGTCATTGTATTGATTCTTTGTTTCTCTATCGCTCCGATTGAATCCGGCATCCTGCTGGCGTTTCTGCTGGGAGCAGTCCTTCTGATCATCGGTATGGTCCTGTTCACTTTTGGTGTGGATCTGGCCATGATACCGATCGGAGAAAATGTGGGAACCTGCATGACACAGACAAAGAAACTGTGGCTGATCGCTCTTTTGAGTTTTATCCTTGGTTTCATTGTTACAATATCAGAGCCAGATCTTCAGGTTCTGGCGGAACAGGTGCCGTCTATTCCGAACATGGTGCTTGTCCTGTCGGTAGCGATCGGCGTGGGGATTTTCCTGGTTGCGGCTGCTTTGCGCATGCTGTTTGGCATAACACTTGCGCATATGCTGATCGTGCTGTACGGAATTATCTTTATATTAACCTATTTTGTACCCGGTGATTTTATCGCCATTGCATTTGATTCAGGCGGCGTGACCACCGGACCGATGACGGTGCCATTTATTATGGCCCTGGGTCTTGGTATTTCTGCGATTCGAAGTGATGAACGGGCAGAAGATGACAGTTTCGGGCTGGTTGCCCTTTCATCTGTGGGTCCGATTCTTTCTGTTCTTATCTTGAGTTTGATATATCATCCGGAAACAACAGAATATGCGGCGGAACCTTTGCCGGAGATTCATAATTCCGTGGAATTGTGGAGTCTGTTTGCGGAAGGATTTCCTGAATACATGAAAGAAATGGCAGTATCTTTACTGCCGATTATCGTATTTTTCATTATTTTCCAGATTATTTTCAAAAAAATGAAAAAGAAAATGATTGTGAAAATCATCGTAGGCATGGTGTATACCTATATCGGGCTGGTGCTTTTCCTCACCGGCGTCAATGTGGGATTTATGCCTGCCGGCAATTATCTGGGGCAGATCATCGCAGGGAATTCTTATTCCTGGATTATCGTGCCCATCGGAATGCTGATCGGATACTTTATCGTACTGGCAGAACCGGCCGTTATGGTACTGACTCATCAGGTAGAGGAAATCACATCCGGAACCATCACAGCGAAGGCTATGAGACTCAGTCTGTCCATCGGTGTGGCGGTATCTCTGGGTCTGGCAATGATACGGGTTCTGACAGGAGTCTCTATTTTCTGGTTCCTGATTCCGGGGTATGGAATTGCGCTGATTCTGTCATTTTTTGTACCGAAAATATTTACGGCGATCGCATTTGACTCAGGCGGAGTTGCTTCCGGTCCTATGACTGCGACATTTTTGCTGGCATTTGCCATGGGAGCCTGTGAAAGCGTCGGGGGAAATATTGTTACAGACGCATTTGGAGTTGTGGCTATGGTTGCTATGACGCCGCTGATCACCATACACATTCTGGGACTGGTATATCAGCTGAGCAGCAAATCTGAAGAAACTGTGGGAGACAGAAAAGAGCCGGCAGCGCTCTCAGAACTTCCGGACCATGAGATCATAGAACTGTAAGAGGGAGGAAAAATGAGCGGAATCTATATGTTGATGACAGTTGTGAAACGTTCTGTCGGGAAAAGAATATTAGACTTGTATCAAAAAGATAATCTGGATGTCAATCTCTGTATGCTGGCCAAAGGAACTGCCACCAGTGAAATGCTGGACTGCTTTGGCATGGAGGCTAACGAAAAGATGGTAACCTTATCAATCATAACAGAAGATACGTGGAAAGAAGTCAAACGGGATCTGGAACAAGAGATTCAGATTGATGTGCCGGGAACTGGCATTGCATTTCTGATGTCTCTGTCAAGCATAGGCGGCGGACGGACTCTGCGGTTTTTTGTGGATGGACAGACATTTGAGAAAGAAGAGGAGAGTGTTATGAAGGATACGACATATGAATTGATCGTTGTGGTTGCAAACCATGGGTATACGGAAGAAGTTATGGATGCGGCACGCGAGATGGGAGCCAGAGGCGGAACGGTTCTTCATGCCAAGGGAACCGGCTTTAAAAAGGCGGAAAAATTCCTGGGAGTATCCATTGTGGACGAGAAAGAAATGATTTTTATTGTAACTAAGAGTACAGAGAAAAATAAAATCATGAAATCCATTATGGAAAAGGCGGGACTCAGCAGCGAGGCGAAATCAGTTGTTTTTTCCATTCCGGTATCCGATGTCGCCGGACTCAGGCTGGAGGAGATTCAGTAGATAGATATGCTCCATGAGCATAAAAAATCATATAATACGGGTATTAGACATGGTCAAGATACCATTTTATAATGTAAGTGTAACCGGGAGAGAGGCTCCCGGATGGCACTTACATTTTTTTGACCGTTCAAAAGAAGAAAGGAGACAGCCTATGAGAAAAATTGCAGGAATTTTGTGTATCCTTGTGATGCTGATGATTCCGGCGGGATGCCAGAGCAAAGACCAGAGAAGGGAAACAGGCAGCACTACGGCTTCCATGGAACAGCAGGAAATACGCAATGGCAGGATACTGATTGCTTATTTTTCTCTGGCAGAGAACAGGAATACCCCGGATGGAATGGACGGTACAACTTCGGCCAGCATACTGGATGAAAATGGAAGACAGTATGGAACGACAGAGTATATGGCACGAATGATTCAAAATGAAATCGGAGGAGATCTGTATTCTATTGAGACAAAAGAAGCGTATCCGTCAGATTATGATGCGGTACCGAAGGCAGAGAATTTGAAGGGCCTGGCAGTCGAAGCGGAAGAAGTGCCGGATGCACAAGAAACAGTAACACAGTGGATACAGAATCTGGGATTTGAGACAGAACGTGCAGACAATGGGAATGAACAGATATACATCGCGGTTACTGCAGGGGAACATGTTTTAAGCGGAATTTTATATGGGACAGATCTGGCAGATGAGATTCAGGAGCAATTTCCTTTAACGATGTCCATGGTGAATTATGGCGGGAGAGAATTTTATGGCGGAATTGATTTTACACCGAAAAATTCAGGAAACGGACAGATGAACTTTGAAAATGGGGATATTACTTACTGCAGTCAGAATAACACATTGGCAGTTTTTTATGCACAGACAGAAAATCCGGATCTGACGATGGAAGTGCAGCCGATTGGAAAGATTGTATCCGATTTGTCGGTATTAGAAGAACTGCCTGAAACAGTGGAAATGACATTTCAGATAGCAAAGTAGAAATGGAGGATGATAGCATGAGAAAGAAGATAATAGCAATGATCATAACCGGAATTCTGGCAGTTTCAGTGACGGCTTGTCAGAGTGACGGGGAACAGAGCAGCTCGCAGAGTCAGAATAGCGGGCAGACAGAAAGCAGCGCAAATGTGGAAATTCCGGAAGATGCTAATATTCTGGTGGCATATTTTACATATGGAGAAAATGCCAAACTGCCGGACGGGGTAGATGCTTCCTCCAGCGCAAGCATTCAGGCGTGGGACGGAGACACTACCGGAAATACAGGTCTTGCTGCTCACTGGATCAGTGACGCCGCAGGCGGAGATCTTTTCTCCATTCAGACCGAAGAAAAGTACCCGGGAGATTATGATGATACTGTAGACCAGGGACAGGAAGAACAGAGTGAAAATGCAAGACCGAAACTGTCTTCTCATGTAGATCATATGGATTAGTATGATGTGGTTTTCCTTGGATATCCGAACTGGTGGGGAGATATGCCAATGGCTGTTTACAGTTTCCTGGATGAATATGATCTGTCAGGGAAAACAGTGATTCCATTTGTGACGTCTGGCGGCAGCGGATTTTCTGATACAGTTTCAGCAATCAAAGAAGAAGAGCCGGATGCGGACGTACAGGAAGGTCTGGAGCTGAGTGATTCAGAAACCGCAGATTCAGAAGATGAAGTAAAATCCTGGGTGGAAAGTCTCGGAGTTAATTAGGAAATAGAATACATTTAAATAAGAAGAAACCCGTTAGAATGAATGGATATTTTATTCGCGGGTTTCAGTCTTGTAAAGATAAAATGCTTTTTAAGTATAGAAAGAAATACAAGATAAGTATTTGATGTTTTTATAAAGGAAGCATAGACTAAAGATGTAGAAAACAGAAGATTTTGGAAGGCAGGTAATAGAAATGAAGATAATAGAAAAACAAACATTGGATCAGGAAAGAGCTCTATATGGAAGCAAAAATCTGCTGGTAAAAGATTGTGTTTTTGACGGACCGGCAGACGGAGAAAGTGCATTGAAAGAATGCCAGAAAATAGAAGTAGAAGGATGTTTCTGGAATCTTAGATACCCATTCTGGCATGATCATGGTTTAAAAATAAAAGATACCGAATTGACACAGATGTGCAGAGCAGCATTATGGTATTCTGACCATATTGAAATTACCGGGACCAAAATGCATGGAATCAAGGCATTAAGAGAATGCAGTGATGTGGTTATAAAGAACTGCGACATCATCTCACCGGAATTTGGATGGTCTGTCCGCGGAATTCAAATGGAGGACACCAGGGCAGAGAGCGAATATTTTATGATGAGATCTGAGAATCTGCACTTTAAAAACGTAGAATTCAAAGGAAAATATTCTTTCCAGTATATCAAAAATGCGGTTTTTGAAAACTGTAATTTTGATACAAAAGATGCTTTCTGGCATGCAGAAAATGTTACAGTAAAAAACAGTGTGGTAAAGGGTGAATATCTTGCATGGTATTCTGATGGCCTGACACTGGAAAATTGCAAGATCATCGGTACACAGCCTTTATGCTACTGCAAAAATCTGAAACTGATTCACTGTGAAATGATTGACACAGATCTGGCATTTGAGAAGTCTAAGGTGGAAGCAGAAGTTACCACACCGGTAATCAGCATAAAGAATCCAAAAGAAGGATACATCAAAGTTCCGCAGGTTGGTGAAATCATTATGGATGACGAGACAGCCAAAGGAAAGGTGATCATAAATGAGCCATGCAGAAAATGTTCCAATGCGGCATGTGCGTAAAAAGAAGACGCTGAACGGACAAAATCATGAGAAGAATATGGAGCAGGAACTGGCCAGGATTATCCGCCAGGAGCCGGAGCCGGACAGAAAGCAGAAGCTGTTTCTCTTATGCAGGATGAGTGTTCCCTCTATTCTTTCGCAGATTACTTCTATTATTATGCAGTATATTGACGCGGCAATGGTTGGAGGACTGGGCGCGGCGGCATCCGCGTCCAACGGAGTAGTATCAACGAGTACATGGCTGTTAAGCGGATTGTGCAGCGCAGTGTCAACAGGATTTTCCGTTCAGTCTTCCCATCAGATTGGAGCAGGAAACAAGGAAGGCGCGCGAAACGTATTAAGGCATGGGATGATAACAGCAATTCTTATTTCCTCTTTTCTTGCGCTTTTCGGGGCGTCTGTCAGCACAGCACTGCCAGTATGGCTCAAGGCAGATCCGGAAATCAGAGAACAGGCATCAGGATATTTTCTTGTATTTGCCTGTTCTCTTCCGTTTGTTCAGATGAATTCCATCTGCAGCTTAATGCTGCAGAGCAGCGGAAACATGCGGACGCCCAGCATTCTGAATGCATCGATGTGTCTGCTGGATGTGGGGTTCAACTGGATTTTTATCCGGCATTTCGGAGTTATAGGAGCTGCGCTGGGAACAGCAATGGCAGAAGTGACCATTGCATGTATTATGATATGGGAAGTTTTTGTAAAATCACCGGTATATCGATGCCGAAAAGGAGAAAAACACCGCTTTGACGCAGGAATTTTGTCCAGAGCGTTTCGTCTGGGGGTTCCCATGGGCTTTGAACATCTTGTAGTGTGTGGAGCAATGATCGTGACAACCAGAATCATTGCGCCGATTGGAACCACTGCAGTAGCAGCGAATTCCTTTGCGGTAACAGCGGAAAGTTTTTGTTATATGCCTGGATATGGAATTGCCGCGGCAATATCCGCTTTGGTGGGACAGAGCCTTGGAGCGGGAAAGAAAAAGCTGGCAAAAAGCTTTTCCAATATGGCGGTACTGTCAGGGGCTGCAGTCATGGGCATTGCCGGAGGGCTCATGTTCTTCTTATGTCCGTTTGTATTTCAGATTCTGACGCCAGATCTGCAGGTAAGAAAATCAGCAGTGGAAGTGCTGCGGATCGAATTGTTTGCGGAGCCGCTGTATGGGGTTTCTATTATCGCGGCAGGAGCTCTTCGGGGCGCCGGAGATTCTCTGATTCCAAGCCTGTTAAATTTAATCAGTATCTGGGGTGTGAGAATCAGCCTGTCTGTTATGCTGGCAGGAAGATGGGGACTGAGAGGCGTATGGGCTGCCATGGCCGTGGAATTGTGCGTCAGAGGGCTTCTTTTATTGATCCGTCAGCAGAGAAAATTGTGAAGACATTATGCAGTTTGTTACAGAATTATTACAGAATTATTGAAAAAAGTGTTTACAAGGCGTAATAAATGTGATATATTAGTCGTTGTAAGAAAAATGTAAGAAATGTAATAAAGTGATTTTAATTGGGAGGAACAAGAAACTATGTACCGAAAATTCTGTACAAAGGCTGCGGCATGTGCAATGAGCTTAATGATGGCAGGCGGTGTTTCAGTAATTACCAGTGAAAATAATGTAAAAAATGTATCTGCGTCTTCTACATATTCAAGATATGTCACAGCATCATCTTTGAACATCAGATCCAAAGCGAGCACAAGCTCATCTAAAGTTGGATCTTATAAAAAAGGAACAAAAGTTACCTGTTATGGAACAAGCGGAAGCTGGACGAAAGTAAAATACAGCGGAAAGACAAGATATGTCTCCAGCCAGTATTTATCTACAAAGAAACCAGGATCCAGCACAAGCAGTTCCAGTACAAGTACTTCTGCATATTCAAGATATGTCACAGCATCATCTTTGAATATCAGATCCAAAGCGAGCACAAGCTCATCTAAAGTTGGATCCTACAAAAAAGGATCAAAAGTTTCCTGCTATGGAAAAAGCGGAAGCTGGACAAAGGTAAAACACAGCGGAAAGACAAGATATGTCTCCAGCCAGTATTTGTCCACAAAGAAACCAGGATCATCTGCAAGCAGCAGTTCAACTTCATCCAGCAGCAGTAAAGGACAGCAGATTGCAAATTACGCACAGCAGTTTGTTGGAAATCCATACCGCTATGGCGGAACAAGCTTAACAAAGGGAGCAGACTGCTCAGGATTTACACAGTCTGTATATAAAAAATTTGGATATAGCATTCCAAGAACATCTTCTTCACAGAGAAGCGCTGGAAAATCAGTAAGCTGGTCTCAGAGAAAAGCGGGAGATTTGATCTGCTATTCAGGACATGTGGCAATCTACATTGGAAACAATAAGATCGTACATGCAAGTAACGCAAAAGACGGTATCAAGATCACATCACCGGCAAATTACCGTACAGTATTAAGCGTAAGAAGAATTGCAAACTAATTTTCGTAAGAAATTTAAGAAAAAGATAATAAGGAAAAGGCAAAACCTCATGGGTTCTGCCTTTTTTTTTCTTATCTTACATGCTATAATATCCGTATTGGATACAGGACAGTCCATAGATCAGAACATTTTCAAATGTGTATGAAACGGAGTGATATCGGTGATTTCAGAAGAGAAAGTGAAGATTATGACGGAACTTGCCCGCTATGAAAAAGAATATGGCAGAAAAGACTTCTATATCAATCGATATCAGAAAGAGGACTATGTCCGGCTGGAAATCATTAAAGTAAGCATGGCTCTGACGGTGGCGTTTCTGGGCATTATCCTTCTGCTTGCGTTTTTTCAGATGGATCTGGTCCTTTCCATGCTGCGTCAGGATAAGCTTACTTTGATTCTGCTGGGACTGCTGGTTTCTTATATTCTGCTGTTCCTCATTTACATTCATTTTACGAAGAAGAGGGCAGAACGGGAATATCAGGAAGCAGAAGTAAGAACCAGGGTTTACGATAAGCAGTTAGAAGAACTCCTTCGGCTTTATGAAGAGAAAGAGAAGGAGGATGACAGTCCTACAATCATTTCGGAGGAAAAGGAAGATGGAGAAACTATTAATATTTAGAGAACGGATTTTAAAATTTCTTTCTTCTAATGGAAGGGTGCTTCGCCTTGCGGGTAAATTTATCGGGGGAGCATTGCTGTTTTATGTGGCAGGAGAAATGTACGCCTACGGTTCTCTGCTGTCGCAGCCGTTTATGTTCCTGATCCTGGGAATTGCCTGTATTTTTTTGCCGGTTTCCGTCATTTTTCTTTTATATCATCTGATTGTTGCCTTTCAGCTGTCCGCACTGGCCATGGAAATTGGAATCTTATATCTGATTGTGATCGGACTGTATTATCTTATTTATCAGAGAATGTTTAAAAAGACAGAATTATTGTTATTGATGACGCCGGTTCTTTTTTATTTCCATATACCGGCAGTGCTGCCGATCGTTGTAGGATCGTTTATCGGGCTGTATGGACTTCCTGCTATTTTAATGGGATCCTGCTGTTATTATTTCGCTGTCACAGTACAGGAAGGAATCCGCCAGATGAGCGGAGGCGGAAACGAAGGAGGACAGATTTACAGCCTGATCATGAGCAGTACGGCTGAGAATAAAGAGCTGATGCTGGGCCTTCTGGTGTTTATTATAGTCACTGCGGCGGTTGCAGGAATACGAAAGCTCTGGATCGCATATGGATGGTATATCGCAATTCTTGCAGGCGGAGGACTGTATTTATTTGCCGTGCTGACCGGAGGATATTTCTTAGACAATGAAGTCCATATCGTTCCGCAGCTTCTGATGATTCTGGCAAGTCTGCTGATTGTTATGGCGGGGCAGTTTTTGTACAGCGTCATTGATTATACCAGGGAAGAAAATTTTGAATATGAAGATGAAGAGTATTATTATTATGTAAGGGCGATACCGAAAATCTCTATGGAAGAAGAAATGAGTGTAAAGAAAGTAATTGTACCTGCCAGGAGATTTTATTTGAAGCATAAAGAGAAGCATGATGATAAGGGAGAGGAATCTTGAACAATATTGTTAATACAGTTGGAAAATATTTATATTGGTTATCAATACCCCGGATCGGTTTTACAGATGTACTGGATATCCTGATTGTCAGTATTTTGTTTTATCAGATTGTAAAATGGATCAAGACAACCAGAGCGTGGGTATTGTTAAAAGGAATTATATTGCTGCTTTGTATTGCGCTGGCAGCCTATCTTCTGCAGCTGCATACGATCACATTTATTTTGGCGAATACGATGAGTGTGGGAATTACGGCTGTTTTGATCGTATTCCAGCCGGAACTTAGGAGTGCCCTGGAACAGCTGGGAAGAAAGAACTGGATCGCGAATATTTTTTCCACAGATACAGATCAGGTCAAGGAAGGCTATACTGCCAGAACCCTGCAGGAAATCTACAGAGCAGCCATTGAGATGGGCAAAGTGAAAACAGGAGCTTTGATCGTAATTGAGAGAGAAGTTATGCTGGGTGAGTACGAAAGGACGGGAATTCCTATCGATGGAAAAGTCAGCAGTCAGCTTCTGATCAATATTTTTGAACATAATACACCTCTGCATGATGGCGCGGTCATCATTCGAAATAACCGGATTGTTTCTGCAACCTGTTACCTGCCTTTGAGTGACAGTGTGGAGATCGGAAAGGAATTGGGAACCCGGCACCGTGCGGCGGTTGGAATCAGTGAGGTGTCTGACAGTATCACAGTTATCGTTTCTGAAGAGACAGGGGATATCTCCATTGCTGTCAACGGCAAGATCAAGCATGCCCTGGCTCCGCAGGAATTTCGAGATGAACTTTCTGTTCTGCGGGAGGAAAATACCAGCAGCAAGAAGTTTAAGTTATGGAAGGGACTGAATCGCAATGAAAGAAAAAATAGGGAATAACCTGGTTTTGAAAATATTTTCCGTTATTTTTGCGTTCTTATTATGGGTATTTGTCATTAATGTAGACAATCCTGTTATTACAAGAAGCTTTTCCGATGTACCGGTTGATATGCTGAATGAACAGGTGCTGGATGACCTGAATCAGACATATACCATCGAAGACGGGGATACGGTAAGTTTTACCGTGCGGGGAAAAAAGGATATTGTAGACCAGTTAAAGAAATCAGATTTCCGGGCAACAGCGGATGTTTCTTCCATGTCTGATGTTCATGCAATACCAATTCAGGTGGATGCCCTCAAATATAAGGAGCAGCTGGAGATTGATACAGGAAACGCAACGGTTAAGATCGTTCTGGAAGACTTAAAGAGTGACCAGTTCCCGGTAACAGTCAAGGTCAAAGGAGAGCCTGCCAGCGGTTATACGGTGACAGATCAGACAGCAAGCCCGAATCTGGTATCGGTGTCAGGCCCAAAAAGCACGATCAGTCAGATTGATGAGGTTGTGGCGGAAGTGGATGTAAGCGGACTGAAGAAAGATGTCACGACGACACAGACCTTGAAATGTTATGATTCCGACGGGGAAGAGATCAGTCAGAATGATATTACCCTGGATACGAAGGAGATCCATGTATACGTACAGCTTTCCAAGACCAAGACAGTTCCGTTTACTGTTAAAACAAAGGGAAGTCCGGCGAGCGGATATATTCTGGGAAGTGTAACTTATAAGCCGAAAGAGATTGAGATCACAGGAAATGCAGATGATCTTGATAAGATTGATGAGATTGAACTGGCAACACTGGACATTTCCAACAGCGCGGAAGATGTGGAAAAGACGATTAAAGCATCAGAGATTAAACTTCCAGATGGCATCAGCTTTGTAAAAGATGCCAGCGACATTGGAAATATCGTGATACGTGCCAACATTGAAAAGCAAAAAGAGCGTACATTGGAGATACCAGTCAGTCAGATCACATTGGAAAATAATACGGACAATTATGATGTGACATTTGATGATGAAACTATAGAAGTTCAGCTTACAGGACTGCAGTCTGCAGTGGATGGTGTAAAAGCAAAAGATCTGAATCCAAAGATTGATATGAGTCTGTACAAAGAAGGAACTCATACAGTTCAGGTACAGCTGACGGATATTGACAATGTATCGATCAAGGGAAATGTCAGCACAACGATTACGGTAAAATAAGGAGACCACGAAACTATGGATAAAACATTATCGATTGTTCTTCCATCGTATAATGAAGAGCAGATGATTGAAAAAACCACAGAAACAATCAGTGATATTATGGAAAGGGAAAGAATTCCTTATGAGCTGATTTTTGTCAATGACGGATCAAAAGACGGAACATGGGATAAGATCCTGGAGCAGAAGGAGAAAAACACTCATGTCAAAGGAGTCTGTTTTTCCCGGAATTTTGGAAAAGAATCGGCCATTTCTGCCGGACTTGATCAGGCAGCAGGTGCATGTGTCGCAGTTATGGACTGTGATCTGCAGCATCCTCCGGAGACGCTGGTAACCATGTATCGTTTATGGGAAAGCGGATTTCAGGTAATTGAAGGAATCAAAGCATCCAGGGGAAAAGAAAGCCCGATTTATAAGATGTTTGCAAAAACTTTCTATAAGATCATCAGCAACGCCACAGGCATTGATATGTCCCGGGCGTCTGATTTCAAGCTTCTGGATCGACAGGTAGTGGATGAATATCTGAAGCTGCCGGAACGGAATGTTTTTTTCCGCGCCTTATCTTCCTGGGTTGGATTTAAGACCACATATGTAGAGTTTGACGTACAGAAAAGAGAAGCAGGAGAATCCAAGTGGTCTTTCAAATCTCTGGTAAAATATGCCGTCAACAATATTTCGGCTTTTAGTGCGGCGCCGATGCAGATTGTAACATTTTTTGGATTTATTTTCTTTTTGGTTGCGGTGGTGTTAGGTATCCAGTCTCTTTATATGTATTTTTCCGGACACGCTGTAGAAGGATTTACAACGGTCATTTTGCTGCTGTTATTTGTGGGCAGTGTTCTGATGTTCAGTCTCGGTGTGATCGGATACTATATTTCAAAGATTTATGAAGAAGTAAAAATGAGACCAAGGTATATTATTTCGGAAATAGTTGGATCTGATGAAGAATAAAAGTTTTTTGTCAGACAATGAAGCAAATCATAATTTATGAAGAAGCTTTTTCCAGAATAAAAAGCGAAGAATCTGTGTTATGTATAGATTCTTCGCTTTTCTTTTATTTATGGAACTTTCTTTTTGCGTTATTCCAGTCCGATGCTTTGATCCATTGTTCATAAGGGTGCATCAGCTGGTGTTTTTTGATGGTGTTTCTTTCTCTGTAATATGGGCGGAACATCTTTTGCTTGATCTCAAGATATTTGCGGTCAACGGTTACAATATCTTTTACATCTTTCAAATCCCACTGGTAAATGCCAAAATACTGCAGACGGTCGTATTGGCCAGTTTCTTTGCAGACTTTTGTCACAATGCGGGAAGCAGCAATATGATGCTGATGTCCATATTCGCCATCCGGATTATGGGTAACGATTTCTTTCCAGTCACGATAAGAAAGAAGAGACCGGATATCCTGTTCGATTTCTTTTTCATATGGAGCCCAGTCGATACGGTGTCCATTTTCATAATCCGGATAATTCAGGATAATATTTGGCGTATTGGTGATCTTCATAGCATTTTTAAATTCCCAGTAGCGCCGGTGGTTATAGGTCTTTGCATTAGTCAGACATACAACAAAATAGCGGTGCTGCGCCAGGTGAGCGCCGCCCCAGAGACTTTCATCATCCGGATGCGCAACGATCATAATGCGGTCGACATGATCCAGACAAATTTTATTCAGATAGGAAGTATCGACATAATCCTCTGTATCAGGAGGATTTGTATTCATAATGCAGAAGAAAGCAAACACCATGCAGGCAATCAGAAATATTTTTTGTACTCGATCAAAATATCTCATACAGTCACACTTTTCCGCCTGTTGATTTGAAAACCAGGAACTTGCTGATAAAGTAATTGACAACGGTGACAATTACCTGAGTTTCCAGTTTTGCAATCATTTCCGGCTGATGGAGAATTTCTACGCAGAAAGGGACGCCGCCCACCTCTACGGCCATGGTAACAAGACGGCCGAGGACAAAACGGATAAATTCCCGAAACCCTTCAGTGAAAGAAGATGTCTTGGACTGAAAGACAAACAATTTGTTGACGACAAAGGCGAAACAGATCGCCGCGGCAACAGAAAAGAAATTGCTGATCCGGTAATCAATGCCCAGAGGGCCTTTCAAAACCGCAAACAGTCCAAGATTCACTAAAGTGGTGCATCCGCCGAAAAACAGATAACGGATCCGTGAATCATGATAAAGCTTTTTTACAACGTGCAGCATAACCTACTCCTTTTCCTTATAAAACAAAAACATGGACAAATTTCCTGATATAAGAAATTTGTCTTAATATAGCTAATATCTTAAGACATTTTTTAAGATTTTTCAACTGTAATTTGATATACTACAATTTGAAAGTATGATCTGCGGATCAGGAATCGCTGATCAGAATATGGAATAGGAGAAAATAAAGGAGTAGAAAAGAGATGGTAGAAGAAAGGAAAAGAGGGAAAGTATATCTGATCTATACGCTGATGTTTCTTGTTATGTGTGCCGCGGCCTTTTATCCGTTTTACGAAGAAGGCAAGGGATTCATATGGGGAGCAGGAGTGGAAGACGGACTAAGCCAGCACTTTACTGCGCTGACCTGTTACGGACGGTGGATCAGAGAGGCAGTTTCCAATTTATTCAGCGGACATCTGGAATTTCCCATGTGGAATATGAGCATAGGATATGGAGCGGATATTCTTGCAACGCTGAACTATTACGGAGTAGGAGATCCTCTGAATTTATTGTATGGGCTTGTGCCGGAAAAAAATATGGAGCAGATGTATAATTTTATGATTCTTCTTCGAATGTATCTGGCTGGCCTGGCTTTTGTCATATACAGCAGGAAGATGAAGAAAAGAAGTTTCGGCACTGTAATGGGAGCACTGGTCTATGTATTTTGCGGATTCAGTTTCCGCCTGGGACTGCGGCATCCGTTTTTCCTGAATTCCATGATTTATTTTCCAATGCTCTGCCTTGGAATCGAAAAGATCTATAAAAAGGAAAAACCTTATGTGTTTATTCTGACTGTGGCCGTAGCGGCAATGAGCAACTATTATTTCCTGTACATGCTGACAATCTTTTCTGTGATTTATGCATGGATTCGTTTTTATGAGTATGTAAAAGAAGACAGGATCAGGAAGTTTTTCCTGACGGTAGGGCAGTTTATCGGATATTATGTACTGGGGATTGCCATGGCGGCGGCCGTTCTTTTACCGTCTGTCATAGGATTTCTGGGAAATGGACGTTATGGAAATGGTGTGAATCTTTTAACTTTGATCGTTTATCCGGCAAAATATTATATGCTGGTGCTGGATAACATCATCGGATATGGAAATGCGGGAAACAATACAAATGTAGGGTATCTTCCAATCGCGGGAATTGCGATCTTATTTGTTCTCTTCTCTCAGAGGATGAAACACAAAAAATATAAGGCTGCGTTTCTGGCCTGCATCATAGCGCTGGCATTTCCGATTTTCGGCTTCGCATTCAATGGATTTTCTTATGCCAGCAACCGCTGGAGCTTTGTTCTGAGTTTTATTGCAGCGCTGCTGGTTGCGGAGATGTATCCAAGGTTTTTCCTGATGTCAAAGAAGCAGAAAATAGGAATCGCCGCCGGCATTGTTCTTTATATTGCCATTGTCGGCATCAGTCTTCTCTCCGGCAATGAATCGCTGCTGGGCAATAATCAGGGGAATCTTCTGGCAGGAGCGCTGATGGCAGTATTTTTCCTTGTTTTTCTGCTGGCACAGAGCAGGGAATGGGATCATAAAAACAAACTCTGCCGGATTTGTATAGCGGTGCTGATGGTGGTTTCTGCAGGAGTTCACGGATACTACCGTTTTGATATGGATCAGAAGGGATATGTAAAAGAATTTCTGGATTACGGAACCGCGGCAGAGACTCTGCAGGCAAAACAGGTGGAGATGCTGAATCAGATAAAGGATGATTCCTTATACAGAGTCCATGCAGAAGGATACAAATATAAGAATTATGGACTGTATAATAATCTGAATACGATCAGCGGATATTACAGCATCACTCCGGGGAATATTTCAAAGACCATCAACAGTTTTCAGACGCTGGGAATGCAGTATTCTGATAAATATCACGGCCTGGATCAGAGAATGGGGCTCCTGACATTGTCAGGGGTGAAATACATGACTACATCCAAGGAAAATGATGTGCCGTATGGATTTAAGAAAATTAAGCAGAATGGAAAGGTCGGTCTGTATGAAAATCAATATGCGCTGCCGCTGGCCTACAGCTACGATACTTACATTACCGAGAATCAGTATGAGGCGCTGAACGGAGTCGGCAGGGAGCAGGCTATGCTGGAAAACATCGTGCTGAAGGAGGAAATCGAAGGATGCTCTGTAAAACAGGAAAAAGTATCAGATAACACATCGGTTACAACGATTCCACTGTCCGGAAACCGGATTTCATCTCCGGAAGGGAAAGAATACGCGGAGATAACGATTCCGGCGAATCCGGATAAGGAAACTTATCTGTACTTTAAGAATCTGGTTTACGATGATTCTCAGAGCAATACAGGAAATATTTTCATGAGCGGAAAGAAGAGTACGGATGGAATCCGGGTGAAACAAAATGACATCAGTAAAAAGATTTATATTCAGAGTACATTCAGTCCGTACTATTTCGGCCGTACAGATTATATGGTAAAACTTAACCACCGGGGAACAGAAGACAAGGAAAAGATAAAATTATATTTCCTGTCACCGGGAACTTACCAGTTTGATCAGCTGTATCTGGTGGAAGTAGACCGGGAAGACACCATACAAAAAATCCAGAACCTCCAGAAGAATGCGCTGGAACATATTTCTTACAGCGGCAATCATTTTTTCGGAGAGATAAAAACAGACCGGGAAAAGATCGTCTGTGTGGCAGTTCCTTATTCCAGCGGCTGGAAGGCATACGTTGACGGGAAAGAAACGAAGATCTATCAGGCAAATGGCATGTATATGGGAATTCCGGTAGAAAAGGGCGCCCATACCATAGAATTAAGCTATACAACGCCAGGACTTAAGATTGGGGCTGCAGTCAGCGCAGCGGCATGGATCATTTTTATTGTATTTGTTATCGCAATGCAGAAGAAAAAGACGATCAAAAAGGAAAAATAAATCAAAGAAGGGAGACTGATTCCAGATGCGGAGTTGGTCTCTTTTGCTTTTTACGAGCATCTAACAGAAATCTTACCTGCATTTTTTTGATATTTTCCATGATATTCCGTAACATAAATTGAAGACAGGAGAATGGGAAAATGAAAGAACAGGAACGCCGGCAGGTTTATGCAAAATTTTATACGCAGCATGAAATTGAAAAAAATCATATTTTATACGAAGCTGATTATGGGAGAGGAATGACTGGCAATCCGTATGGTATCTTCCGGGCATTTCGGAAAAGAAAAGACTTTACACAATATGAGCATTTCTGGGTCATGAAAAACTGGAAGGAGAATGCCAGGATCATGGAACTTTATAAAAATGACCAAAATGTGCATTTCATTCGATATATGAGCGAAGAATATCTGTATCATGCGGCAACCGCCGCGTATCTGATCAATGATCTTGCATTTCCTTCTTTTTATACACCGCGGAAGGGGCAGATTTATTTCAATACCTGGCATGAGATGAAACCGGGAGAATACGGATTTGACGCCCGGGATGGAAATGTAGAAGTCAGGAATATCATTCGGAATTTTCTGGCGTCAGATTATCTGCTGGCGTCTGATGACAGGATGGAGGAAATCTATCAGAAATCTTTTAAGCTGAAAGGAATATACAAAGGAATCATTTTGCGGGGAGGAGAGCCCAGACTGGATATGGATAATAACAGTCTGCAAAATTGGGAAGAAAATGGAACGCGTCTTTTAAACATTATCATCGACCATGCAGGAATTCCAAAGAAAGAATCGATTTTGAAAAAAATAAAGAAAAAAGCAGCTCGGAAAAAAGAAACCGTTTTATTTTATGGAAGTGACCTGAGAGAAAATGGGGTAACATATTCTCTGCTGAGCCTGCTGGATTCCATAGATTATAGAAAATATGATGTGACTCTGCTGGCTGTACTGAACCGGGAAGGAACGAACCGGGAGAAAATATGCGCGGTCAATCCTAATGTGCGGGTGATTACAAGATTTGGAGCGCCAAACGGGACGCCGCAGGAACAAAAACGATATGAAAAAGCCCTGAAGCAGGGGATCCCCGCTGAGGCAGCGGAAAGAGAAGCCCTGAGACAGTATATGGAACGAGAGTTCCGCAGAATGTTCGGCAGAGCTGATTTTGATCATCTTATTGAGTTTACAGGATACAGTCCTCACTATGGGATGCTCTTTGCTGCAGTAAAGAAGGGCAGAAAATATATTTGGCAGCACAGTGATTTGGGCCGGGAGACGAAAAAGGAATTAAAAAAGGGCGTCAGTCTGCAGCAAACGCTGGGAACCGTTTTTTCTCTGTATCCATATTATGATAAAATCGTGGCCTGCAGTGAGAGTGTCAGAAATCTGAATCGGAAAACACTGGACAGTGAGGCAGCAGGAGATAAATTTGTATATGTCAGGAACAGTTTTTCAGCGGACCGGGTGCGGACAGACGCAGAGGTGCCATATGATCAGATCGAAGAATACCGGCGTTTTCAGCGTCCGGAGAAAAATTGTATGGTATACGCGAACATGGGACGGCTGTCACCGGAAAAGAACCAGAAAAACCTGATTGAAGCATTCCGAAAACTCCACGAAGAATACCATGATACACAGCTGTACATTCTGGGAGACGGACCGTTAAAAGAAGAATTGGAAAAGCTGACCGGAGAATACCATCTGGAGCGTGATGTGATTTTAACCGGTAACCTTTTGAATCCGTTTGCCCTGCTGAAAGAATGCGGATGTTTTGTTCTGCCTTCTTTGTATGAAGGACAGCCGATGTCCGTCCTGGAAGTACGGGTATTAGGTCTTCCGATTCTTATTTCGGATTTTGAAACAAGGAGAGATGTCTGTATGCCGGCTGGACAGATTGTGGTAAAACAGGATCCGGAGAGCATATACCAGGGAATGAAGCAGTTGTATCAAAATAGAAAATGTGGTTATCACTTCAAGCCGGAACAGTATAACAAAAAAGCTTACCGGGAATTTGAAAACCTGCTGAAAGGAAAATGAAAACGCCCCTCCGCAGGCGGAGAATCCTGTAAAGCAGGATTCTTTCTCAATTTTAAGAATAATTTTGCAGAAGAATGAAGAAAATGAGGGTATCAGCAAATGAAAGAATAGAATGAATACAGATGGAGACGGTTGTATGAATGCATTGAGAAAAATAAAAACAATCCGGCAGGAATGGGAAACGATAAAAAAGGAAAGCCGTGTCTTTCTAAACCAGACAGGAACCCGGAGAGCCAGTGTAAAATTTGCGGAAGCATACAAGAGAGCGAAAATAGACGATAAAAAAATCCTTTATGAAAGCTATTGGGGCAGAGGGATGATTGATAATCCATACGCCATTTTTCTGGAGCTAATGTCCAGAGAACGATATCGTGCATTTACACATGTATGGGTGCTGGATGATTTTGAAAACAATCAGCCTGCTCTGCGGGAATATAGAGAAAATCCTAATGTACGGTTTGTTCTATTTGGAAGTGATGAGTATTTTTACGAACTGGCCAGTGCGAAATATCTGATCAACAATACGACTTATCCACAATACTTTGCAAAGAAAGAACAGCAGATTTATATCAATACCTGGCATGGAACTCCGTTGAAAAGCATGGGATATGAAGTAAAAGGCGGAAACAGCAGTTCCGCTAATACAGTCCGTAATTTTCTGCATGCAGATTATCTTTTGTCAGCAAATAAACGGATGACCAGAATGTATCTGAAAAGTTATAAGATGGAAGGACTCCTCCCGGGAAAGATCATAGAAGAAGGACAGCCGCGCAATGATCTGCTGTTTCATGAAAGAAAGGATGCTGTATATAAAAAGCTGGAACAATATGGGATTACAGCTGACCGGAATAAAAAAGTGATCTTATATGCGCCAACATGGAGAGAAGCCCAGGAGGGAGGACTGAAGGTAAATCCAGAAGAACTGCTGGAAGTAAAAAAGAAGCTGGAAGAAATCATTGGAAAAGAGCAGTATCAGATTCTGATCAAACCTCATCAGTATGTATATCAGCAGTTAAAAGATAGGGAAGAATACCGGAATCTCTTAATTCCCGCCACAGTTGATGCAAATGAACTGATGATCCTGGCAGATATGCTGATTTCAGATTATTCCAGCATTTTTTTAGATTATCTGGTTTTAAACCGGCCTGTTTTATTTTATGTTCCGGATTTGGAACACTACAAGGAAATGCGGGGGCTGAATATCAGGTTAGATGAACTTCCCGGTCCTTGCAGCAATCGTATTTCAGATATTGCCGAGAATATCAGAGACATAGAGACAGTTCAGGAACAATTTAAAGAAAAATACCAGAGAATGCGCCAGGATATCTGCGGCAGGGATGATGGAGATGTCTGCGCGAGAATTGTAGACGCTGTTTTTGAGAAGAGAAAAACCTGCAGCACCATAACAGGACAGCATAATAAGAAACGGCTGCTGATATCTTGTGGAGGATTAGCGGAAAACGGCATTACGCATTCGTTTTTAAGCTTGCTGGAGCAGATGAATTATGATGACTGGGATGTTACGGCTCTGGTAGGAGATAATCCGAAGGATCCGGCAAAACATAGAAAGGTCAATGGATTAAATCAAAATGTCCGGACACTGGTTTTGTGCGGATTTCGGATTTCTACGATGAAGGAAGAACAGCGGAGAGTGATAACCGTCCGTCATGGACTGTACCATCCCATCTGGAAAAGAATTTGTCCGTGGGAAATGTATGCGAGGGAGTACAGGCGGATTTTTGGAATGGCAGAATTTGATTATATCGTTGATTTTCAGGGGTATAATGTCATTTTAACCTCTGTTTTAAGTACAGGGAAAGCAAAGAAAAAGTCAATCTGGCTGCACAATGACATACTGGCGGATATGAATAAAAAAGTAAATGGAAAGAAAAAGAACTGGGAGTGCCTGCATTATAATGTCTCAATGTATCCCTATTTTGATTTTCTGGTTTCCTGCAGCAGAGAAGTCATGAAAGTGAACAGAGAAAAACTGGCTGTAAAAGAAACATATCAGAAATTCAGGTATGCTAAAAATACGGTAAATCAGAAAAGAATGGAATATTATCTGCGGCATCAGGAGACCATCAAAATAAAGAGCCGGGAATATCTGATGAAAAATGAAAGTCAGACAGGCTGGGATTCCAAACGAGTGGATGTTATAAGGCTTCCGGAAAGAGAAAACATTAATTTTCTGACAATGGGGAGGATGTCGGTGGAAAAGAATCAGACTGCTTTGATTCATGCATTTTCCAGACTGCATGCAGAATACAAAAAAACAAGGCTGTTCATCATAGGGGCGGGACCTCTCGAAAAGAAAATCAGAGAATGTATTTCGAATCTGGACTTATGTCCGTATATAACGCTGACTGGAAACATAGAGAATCCCTTTGTGTTTATGAAGCGGAGTGACTGCTTTATTCTGCCTTCGATTCACGAAGGACAGCCCATGGTGCTTTTAGAAGCAAGAGCCTGCGGACTGCCGATTATTGTATCTGACTTCTCTACGGTAAACGACAGCCTGTATCCGGACGGGCAGCTGCTGATCGGAACAGATGAGGAAAGTATATACAATGGCTTGAAAACATTGATAGAAGGAACGGTGCCTAAATGCAAATTTGATCTGGAAACCTATAATCAGGAAGCATATGAAGAATTTCAGACGGCGATACAGTGAGGAAGGGGAAATATGGAATCTTTAAAATCTTTCAAAGATGTATACAGTGATTTCAAAACAGATTTAGAAAATAAAATGAGCCAGCGAAAAGGGAGAATCAAGGATGGCATTATATATGGAGAGTATTATGATCTGCCGATAACGAAAAATAAAATCGTATATTATTTTCATCAGGAGGATAGGCAGAATCCTGTTTTTCGAATGATGGCAGATTATATGCTGTCGGAAATGCAGAAAAAAGAAAAGTCATTTTTCATCATTATATCAAATAAAGTTCAAAAGGAAGTACTGCCAGCCAAATACAGAAGTTTCATATTAGAGGAAAATAGAAGAGAGGCAAAAGAAGCGGTTGCGTGCGCGGAATTTATAATTGCGGGTAACGGGCTGCCAAAATATTTTGTGAAAAAGAAACAGCAGATGGTTATCCGTTTTCTATCTTTTGTGAAAGAAAAACCAGGGCGCAGCTGGCTGGCACAAAACAGAATCTCCTGGTTTATGAATTCTTCTCTGATTTTTGTGGAGACAGAAGAAGAAAAAAGAATTCTGGAAAGAGATTATCAGTTAAAGGGTTTGTTTGAAGGGGAAATTGCGGTTATATCAGAAAATCAGATAAAAAAGAACTGGATTCCCGAATTGAGACGCAGGATATCTGAGAATGACAAACAGAGCGCCAACTTAGATATTTCCAGAAAGAAAATCCTGATATTAAATGGACAGGGAATGAGGGAAGAGGGGAAAATGATAGGCGTTATCGCAGACTCTCTGGATTCCCGTCAGTATGATATTACACTGGCCATGAAGAAGGCAGCAAATATAGAAGATGAGGAAATAAACAATTTAAACTCCAATGTCCGGCTGATTTATCGGGAAGGCTCTTTTTCGTGCAGCATGGAGGAATATATCGATATTCAGTATCTGCTGAAAAATTTTCACGCCTTTGAGGATTTAGAGAGGGCATACAAATTTCTGAATCAGAGGATAGTGCAGCGGGAGTGCCTCAGATTATGGGGCAATGTGGAGTTTGATGCTGTTATTTATGTCGGTAATCACAGCGCTGTATGGCCGGTAATCGCCGGTGGAGTAAAAGCCAAGAAAAAAATCCGTATCGAATCGAGAAATCTGGAGCAGGAAGAACAAAGGCGTCAGACGAAAAATAAGAAAAAATCTTTTCTCAACATGATGCAGCTGTATCAGCTTATATTTGATAAAATTATTTTCCCGTCAAAATCTGACATGATACAAGCCATTAAGCGGCACTTTATTATGAAAGGAAAGGGAGAGTATTTTTATTATCCGGCAGGGAATGTGGTACCGGAGCAGGAGAATAGTAAAAATCTGATTTGGTATCAGAAAGATCAATTTTTTGTGGCGTCAGAAAAGATAAGCGACTGTGGAAGAGGACAAATAGAATTGCTGCCTCTGCCCAATGAAAAAAAGAAAGCATATATCATAGATGGAGATTTACACTGCATAGAAGAAATTTTAAAAGAGATCCAGAGGGGGACTTTGTTAAATCAAGATATGGATCTTACAATCTCTGCTGTCGAACGATATGATTCGAAGCGTCTGAAAGAAAAATACCAGATAAATTATTTGAAAATAATTGACAGGGATATGTTAACGTCCTCTCCATTTATGAGCGGGTATTTAAGGTATTTTGAGGGATGTATCGCAGCGGCGGAATGGAAATTCAGTCCAATTCGGATCAGCATGGAATTTCTCGGAAAAGAGATCTTAGTTTATAAGAATCAGAAGCTGATCAGACAGGATGAAAAAAGTTTCAACAGTGAACAGGATTATCTAAGTTATATGGAAAAAAGCTGGGAAGAGATTTTAATGAAAAAATAGAAAGAGTATTATCATTATAAAAAATCAGTTTCTGAAAGTACAATAAGCAACATGGAGACAGAAACTGATTTTTTTGTGGAAAAGGCTGAGTCTACAATAAAAGTATTACGATAGAAAAGCAGGTGCTCTTGTTTCATTCCGTTTAGCCCTTAGGCAGAATGCAGTTGTTGAGGATTGAGAAATGTATTAGGGAAATTTATAATGAAATAGAATAGTGGGTACATGATATTATTTTTGATGTACTTGATACATAGTGAATGAAAATTCAAATTAATTATGATTGATTTGTAAATAAGAAGTAGTATAACAAATCTGGAGAATAATTCATTTAGATTATTGATAGATTATTTTTGCCCTCTGATTGCCATAAGCTTGAATATTTTCTATTTACTTCATATGTACATTTTGATATAATAATTTGAATGATATATTTATTAAAACAATAGGAGGGAAATATGAGCAATATAGCAGTGTTGATTCCTTGCTATAATGAGGAATGTACAATCGAAAAAGTAGTAACTGATTGGAAAAGAGAGCTGCCAGAAGCATTAATTTATGTGTACGATAATAATTCCACGGATCGAACAGTGGAATTTGCAGAACGGGCAGGGGCAATTGTTCGACATGAATATATGCAGGGAAAAGGAAATGTTGTTCGAAGAATGTTCCGCGAAATTAATGCAGATTGTTATATTTTGATAGATGGGGATGATACATATCCGGCCGAGTTTGGTCCGGAAATGGTAAGAAAAGTCTTGGAGGAGCAGTCTGATATGGTAGTCGGAGATCGTTTATCATCCACATATTTTGATGAAAACAAGCGGCCATTTCATAATTTAGGAAATAGCCTGGTAAGAGGGACTATCAATCGTTTGTTTAAAAGTAATATTAGAGATATTATGACAGGCTATAGAGCTTTTAGTTATCAGTTTGTAAAGACATTTCCTGTTTTATCAAAAGGATTTGAAATTGAAACTGAGATGAGTATTCATGCAGTTGATAAAAATATGAAAGTAGATAATGTTATTATCGAATATAGAGATCGGCCAGAAGGCAGCGAATCAAAACTGAATACGTATTCCGATGGTTTTAAGGTCTTAAAAACAATCATGAAGCTTTATAAAGATTATAAACCGTTTGGCTTTTTTGGTATGTTATCACTTCTTTTACTTCTTGTGGCAGTAGTAGCATTTGTTCCTGTGTTTATAACTTATTTAAAAACAGGATTGGTACCAAATTTTCCGACACTGGTTGTCAGTGGATTTACGGCACTGGCAGCACTGCAGTCTTTTTTTGCGGGATTAATTTTGAGTACACTCGTACAAAAAAATAAGCAGGATTTTGAGTTCAAACTTCAGCTGGTGCAGAAGGGAGAATTATACAATGGAAACAAATAAAAAGATAAGAACAAATGCAGGGGCAGCCGTCACAGCTGCTCTTTTGTCGGTTTTAGGATATAGTTTTTCCAAAAATATATCCGGCGACATATATTCAAGCAGTAATGAATAATTCATATCAATTACGAAAGATATTAAGACAGTACCTCTTACGCTTATTATAACGGTATAACAGCTAATAAGGGAGAAGTACTAGGCGTTAGGAATAATCAAAAATTAAAAGGAGAGAAGGATGCAGAAAAATAATAGAAACTTTATTTGCGCTTTAATAGCGGTTTTATTTGCGATATGTTTTTTTGTGGGTAAGCATTTTGATAAAGGCTGGAAGCTACAGCTGGATATATGGTGTATTATGAAATTGATTCTGACTGTGGCAGTTGTGTATTTTGCAGTTTGTTGTATATATAAAGGGATGGATTTGCTGGGAAGAGGTAGAATCCGAAAAAATAGAATTAATGAACTTGTTTTTGAGAAAAATCGTGGAAAAAATATTTGGCCGATTTTAATTTTATTATGGTTGCCGAATTATGTTCTATATTTTCCGGGTTGTCTTACGTATGATGCAATCAATCAGTTGGAACAATTTGTTTCGGGACAATGGACGAATCACCATCCGATTTTGACAACTTTTATTGAGTCTGCAATTGTGGTTCCTTTGAAGAATATAGGTAGATTCGAAATGGGAACGGCAGTGTATCTGATGATCATTCTCTTGTTTTCCTCCGGTGTTGTTGCTTGGGGATTCCAGTGGATGAGAAAGCATGAGATTTCCTATGCGGTTCGATGGGCGGGATTGATTTTTTTCGGATTTTATCCTTTGTGGTCCGCGTATGCGAGAACACTGGTAAAGGATACATTGTTTTATCCAGTATTTTATCTTTTTATACTGCAGGTGATGGATATCGTCTTTTATGATGGAAAATTCTTTGATTGTAAAAGGAAAATATTTAAATTCAGTCTGCTTTGTCTCCTGTTATGTCTGATTCGACACAATGGATTCTATATTGTGGCGGCAACATTGGCAGGACTGATATGGTTTTGTAGAAATAACAGAGGAAAGTGTGTTATAATCTTTTTTGCAGTTGTGATTTTTTGGGAAGGATATAATGCAGCGCTTCCGGCTTTGGGAGTTGTTCCGGGGGGAAAACAGGAAATGCTGTCAATCCCATTTCAGCAGACGGCCAGATATGTGAAAGAGCATGGAGGTGAAGTTACAGAGGAAGAGAGACGTGCGATTGACAGAGTTCTGGATTATAAAGTGATTGCAGAAAATTATGATCCAAATTTATCGGATCCGGTAAAAAATACTTACAGACAAAAGGATGAATATCTGGGAGATTATTTTAGAGTCTGGTGGCAGCAGTTCCTGAAACATCCCAAAACATATATAAAAGCAACATTGAACGGCACATATGGATATTATGCTTGGAAGAATAAGATAAAATATCCTTTCGGTTACAATGTCCAGCCGGAGGGACACCGGCTTTATGCGACAGACTATAAATTAACATTTAATTCAAAACTGGAAAAAGAAAGAGCTCTTTATGAGAAGGCGGCGACGGCGGTGTTTGTCCGGGGGCCTTTGAAGATACTGACGGAGTCGATGCTGTATAACTGGTTCTTCATCCTGTTGTTTGGGTATATGATACAGAATAAGCAGATCCGCAGGTACTGGGTAATCTTTCTTCCATTCTGGGTTTCTTTCTTTATATGTCTGGCATCTCCGGTAAATGGCGATCTCCGGTATATGCTGCCGGTGATGAGTGTCTGGCCTCTGTATCTGGCATTCATAGTTAGGCAGACGGCAGAGGCGAAACAAAAATTGAAAGAGCAGGGGCAGGGAAATTAAAAGTAGATAGTTCAATTTACTGCAAGGGAAAAGAGGTTTTTTATGAAATTTACAAAGGATCATACTTTGTGTATGAAGGGAATTGCAATCTTGCTTATGTTTTTCCACCACAATTATCTTGGACCGGAACGATGGCTTGATTCACCGATTAATTTTTTTCCGTTTACGGAAGATATTTTCGTGTATGTCGCAAAGTTCTGTAAAATATGCGTCGGTTTGTTTGTCCTATTAACCGGATACGGAATGACGGTTTCCTGCAAAAACAGAATAAAAACAAATTATGACATGAGAAAATACATTTTAAATCGTTATTTGTCTTTGATGCTTGGATTTATTCTTGTTTTTTTGATTATACAGATTGCGTCTATTTTTACAGGACGTTTTGAATATATTTATGGAAAAGGGACCTATGCCTGGATTTATTTTGTGATTGATGCACTGGGACTGGCACACTTATTTGATACACCAACATTTTGTCCTACATGGTGGTATATGAGTTTAGCTGTCCTGTTGATCATACTATTCCCGTTGTTTAGAGGATTGATCGAACGGTATCAGGGGCTGGTGCTGGCAGCAGCGGTTTTGGTTCCAACGGCTCTGGATCTGCCGTTTACGGATCTAGTGCGGTGGCTGTTCTGTTACTGTCTTGGAATTTATATTGCCCAGCATGATTTGTTTGTAAAGATAAAAGAAAAGTTTATGCAGCAGAGTCAGATGAAAAAAATTCTGTGCTTTATCTGTATGGTGATCGGAATGGGAATCATTATCAAATTCCGTCAGAGTGGCGGATTTGGAATGAAGTTCCTCTATTTATGGGAGGGGCTTGCTCCGGCTTATGTCATTCTTTTCAGTTATATATTCCTAGTGTGTTGTAAACCTTTGGCTGTGATATTGAAATTTTTAGGAAAGCATTCTATGAATATGTTTCTGATACATACGATGTTCCGGGCGGTTTTCTTTCATGATTTTATTTATTCTTTCTATTATGCATGGATTGATTATATTGTTTTGATTATCGTTTCCGTGGCAAGTTCAATGGTGGTAGAATTGATTAAGAAGATTATTCATTTTGACCGTGTATCACAAAAAATAAAAAGTTTTGTAGCTGTTCGATTAAATTTGATATAATAAGGGACGCTATTGTTTTTATTTTGCATGAATGTTACAATAAAAAGACAAAAGTTAAAAAAATGTTAAACTAGGAGCAAAAATGAAAGAAATTAAAGTAAGTGTTATCATTCCAATTTATAATGTGGAAGAGTATCTAGAGGCATGTTTAGATTCTGTAGCGGAACAGACACTGAAAGAGTTACAGGTTATTATGGTAGATGATGGATCTTTGGATGGTAGCAGCGATATTGCGAGATCTTATGCAGAAAAGTATGATAATTTTCTGTATGTTCGCCAAAAAAATGGTGGTTTGGGAAATGCTAGGAATACTGGAATTAAATATGCAGAAGGAAAATATATTATCTTTTTAGATTCAGATGATATCGTTCCAGATTATGCTTATGAGAGAATGTATTTAGCGGCAGAGAGAAACCAGAGTGACATGGTGGTAGGACATGTATGCCGTTTGAAAGGAGAGAGAGATGTAATTTCAAATCTTCAGGAGATTGCATTTCAGAAGTTTGTAGATAAAACACATATAAAAGAAAATCCTCATTTGATTTACGATACAACTTCATGGAATAAATTAATTCGTAAAGATTTTTGGGAAAAATATGGCTTTCGTTTTCCAGAAAGAATTTTGTATGAGGATATACCAGTTACGATTCCGATGCATTATCTTGCAAATAATGTAACGGTTGTTCAGGATGTCTGCTATCAGTGGAGAATACGAGACGGTGCCAATAAATCAATTACACAGAGAGCCGATGATTTTAAGAATCTGAGAGATCGAATCGCAGTTCTTCGTATGGTGGATAAGTTCTTTAAAGAAAATGTAAAAGAAGAAAATTTATGGGAAGCGAAGCATTATAAATGGCTGTTTATCGATATGAAGATTTTTATGAACACATGTCTTTATCTGACGGATGAACAGGCATTAAAAATGATGCACTATATTAAAGACTACATCGAAGAGGCAATCCCAGTTGAAACAATTGAAAAATTGCCGGTAATGGCAAGAGAAGAATATAGAGCGTTAATGGACTTGGATGTGGATCGATTAATGCGACTGCGCCGCTACGAATTGGATAATTTTAACGATGCAAGAATTACAAAACGAAATGGAAAATATGTAGGTCATTTCCCAAAAGACTTGATTTCGAAGGATCATTCTGATATGACTTCAGCTCTTGCAGAACGGAGAATGACCCGTATAATTCAAAGAGTTGATTGGGTTAACGATAAATGCATAGTGGAAGGTTATGTATTTATGATGGGAATTCCAGTTCCAAATACTAATAAGCAGAAATTGCAGGCATATTTATGCAGACTTGATACCGGTGAAAAAATTCCGGTGCAGACAGAAGGAGTTAAGTCTCCAGAAGCTCAGGAACGTTTTAAATTCAAATTAGATACTACAGCCAAACAGCTTTATTATAGAAATTATAAGGGAGCGGGATATCGAATTACGATTGATGTGAACAATGATATTATTAAGAATAACTTAAATGGTGAGTATCATCTGCTGATGAGTTATGAAAGTGAAGACTGGAAACGAGAATTTGTTCTAAGAGGGTTCGCTGGAAAACTGGAAGAGCGGTTACCACAGAAAACATATTTTAAAGATCATCTTTTGATACAGTTAAAATCTATGCATCGTCATGATTTGAAATTCGATGTACAGAGACATAATGTTGAAATTGAGAAGAAGGAAATTTTGAATGGTGTGTTAAGGCTGAATCTTTCTGAAAAAGCAGACAATATTTATGCGGCATCCGGGTATCATTCTGGTGAACAGCTTTCTGCCGAAATAGAAGGAAATCAGGTTTTGATTAATCTGAAAGATTTGCCGAAACAGAAGATGTATATTGCGGTTAAAAAGAAGAATCGTTTTGTTCCTGTTTTCTGCGAAAATAAAGAAAGAACTTTCTCAGAGGATAACAGAATTCAGTTGATTGAAGAAATACCAGATGATTATCAATACTATATTTTTCAAAGGAAGGCAGTGCCTGTTTTGAAAAGCCTGCAGCAAAAAGGAGAAGCTGTATTTGAAGCGGTAATTGCATATCGCGAGGATAATCTGCCTCAGATTCCGGTATCTTCTGTGCTTTATGTGGAAGATCAGCTGATTGAAGACAGGATTATTCTGGATGAAACGCAGATAGAAAAACAGGGAGAAGAATATATTGCAAAATTTACGATTGATCTTGGAAGGGAAGAGATTGTAAAGGATCTTTATGTAAAAAAACGACAGATTTTCATTGAATATATTTCAGAAACCGATGACCGGATGGAATATGAAGTAAAGGGCTGTGACGAAATCGTCGATGTAAAATATTTTGAGAAGAAATGGAGATACCGTATGGTGATTGATCCGGAAACGGATGGCCTTTCACTGAATACAATGCAGCTGAAGGAATTCTGGACAAAAGGCCCGAAAAAGAGAGCTTTATTGAATAAATTTTTATGTCCGGTTCTCCGTCTGCTTCCGGTGAAGAAGAAATGGGTTGTATTTGAATCAATGTGGGGATCAAAATATAGCTGCAATCCTAGATATTTATATGAATATATTGATAAGAATCATCCGGATTATACATGCATTTGGTCGTTTAAAGATGAACATACTCCGATTGAGGGAAAAGGTGTTCGTGTAAGAAGACAGTCATTAAAATATCTTTACTACATGGCAAGAGCCAAATATTTTGTAAATAATGTTAATTTTGAAGACGCTTTTGTGAAAAGAAAGAATCAGGTAGAAGTACAGACGATGCATGGAACGCCATTGAAAACCATCGGACTGGATGTGCCGGGAGATTTTCCGACGAAAAAGAGTGTGGAAAATTATGTGCGGAAATGCAAACGCTGGGATTACCTGATTGTACAGAGTAAATTTGTGGCGGATCTTGCACCGTCAGCGTTTAAATTCAATAAGGAATATATGAATACGGGATACCCGAGAACGGATATTTTATATCATTCCGACAATCCAGAAGCCCAAAAAGCGATGAAGAAGAAGCTTGGTCTGCCGGAGGATAAGAAGATTATCATGTATGCTCCGACATGGAGAGTGAAAAACCGCTTTGATCTGATGCTTGATTTAGAAAAAATGAGAGAAAAATTCTCCGATGAATATGCGTTAATTCTGAGACTCCATCATTTTTCTGCAAAAAACTGGGAAGGAGTTCCGGAGGATGGATTCGTATATGATCTGACTGACTATCAGTCAATCGAAGATTTGTATACCATTACGGATATCTTAATTACAGATTATTCTTCCGTAATGTTTGATTATGCGGTGTTGAATCGTCCGATGCTGTTTTTTACCTATGATTTGGAAAACTACAGGGATAATCTGAGAGGATTCAATATTGATATTGAAACCGAGTCACCAGGACCAGTTTTATTTACATCAGATGAAGTCATTAATGCGATTGAGAATCTAGATGATACCATTGCAGAGTCCAAAGAACGAGTGGATGCATTTAATAAGAAATACATAGAATATGAATGCGGGCAATCATCAGAAAAAGTATTTGAAATTATGACAAACCATTAAAATAAGAAGAGAGTAAGCAGTGAAAGCTTGCTCTTTTTTTATGATAAGATATTGCGAAAATATTACATAAATGTTAAAATTGTGTGAAACAATACATGTGGTTTAGAAAGAGGGAAATTGGGGAAAATATATAAAATAATATAAAAGGATGTAAAAATGAGAAAAAAGAATCGAATAAAGTATATTGATTTATGCAAAGGTCTGGGAATCCTGATGGTAACTTTGGGGCATGTGACAACTCTGGCGAATCCGATGGATCAGTGGATGTCATCCATGAAACTGAGTATTTTCTTTGTGGCTGCAGGTTATCTGATCTGCTATACAAATTCTTATGAGAAACAGACATTGAAGAGGTATATTGTAAAATTGATCAAGTCACTGATGGTTCCATATATACTGTTTAGTGCGTTCGGGATTGCTTTTCGTTATTTTGCAATGGTCATGCAGAATGCGGTAAATATGGATTCTATCAAATCCTACATTTTTGCGACCATTACTTTGAGAGGCATTTTTGCTCTATGGTTTCTGCCGGTTCTGTTCTTTGCAGAAATTCTGTTTTACTGTCTGATACGATATGCTCCGAGAATAGTGAAACTGCTGGTGATTTTGATGCCGCCGTTCATTGCCACATGGTACGGCGGATACCTGGAACAGCTGCAGATGGTTTTGTCACCGCTGTGGTATGAAAGAATTTCTTTTGTGCTGTTTCCAATAGGAAAGACGATTGTGGCATTATGGTATTTATATATTGGATATTTAGGATGCAGACTGTGCCGTCAGATTCAAAATGGGAAAATTCTGTTTCTGATTGGAATGATCTTTTCTGGTGTTAATATTTATATGTCACAGCAGAACATGGAAGTCGATATGAATCATATGGATTTTGGAATTTGTCCGGAGTTATTTTTTATCGGAGGAATCCTGGGGTCGTTTGGAGCTTTATTCGTTTTTCAATTCCTGGAACAATACTGGAGCTTTCCGATTTTGAATTACTTTGGAAAAAATTCATTGATTTTAATGTCAACACAAAGAGCGTTTTATATTCTTGCGATTGGTGCGGCAGGATGGCATGAAATATCAGGATCAGTGGAAGTGTTATCCTGGAGATATTACTGGGACAGCCTTGGTACGCTTGCGATTGTGCTGATTTTGGAATATTCCATTATTACATTTATTAATAAAAAAGCAAAGTTTATGATTGGTAAGTTTTAGTACCGGAAATGTTGAATAATTGAACATTCGATAGTATAATAGGACAGAGAATGTTCGAAAATGGAGAAAGGTAATGAAAACTTATATTGAAAATTTTAAGAAGTACAGGTTTCTGCTTTGGGAACTTGTAAAAAAAGGTGTCAAGTTAAAGTACCGGCGGTCCTATCTGGGAATTTTATGGACCTTGCTGGAACCGCTGCTTACGATGATCGTTCTTAGCATTGTATTCGGAACTTTGTTCGGAAATGATGATCCGCATTTTCCGGTTTACATTCTGTGCGGAAGGCTGATGTACAGTTTCTTCTCCTCAGGAACTAATGGTGCCATGAAGGCCATTCGTACCAATGCGGGTATGATCAAGAAGGTTTATGTTCCGAAGTATATTTATCCGTTATCCAGTGTGCTGTTTAACTATATTATTTTTCTGATTTCTCTGATCGTGCTGGTAGCGGTGGGAATTGTATTAAAAGTGTATCCTACGGTATATATGCTGCAGGCGGTTGTGCCGCTGGTATTGATCTTGTTTACGGCATTCGGTGTTGGAATGATTCTTTCTACGCTGGCAGTTTTTTTCCGTGATCTGGAGTATCTCTGGTCTGTAGGACTGATGATCATTATGTATGCGTCTGCGATTTTCTATTATCCTGAGAGAATATTGAATTCCGGATTTGGATGGATTTTGAAATGCAATCCATTGTATCTGCTGATTCATAACTTCAGACAGGCAGTATTTGGACGGCCGATGAATATGAAGTTTCTGGCAGCATCCATTGTGTTTGCGATTGTGTCAGTGATTGTGGGACTGTATTTCTTTTATAAGAAGCAGGATGAATTTATTCTGCATATTTAGGAGGGTGTCATGGCGAAGAAAGAAGTATTGCGGGTAGAACATGTCGGCATGAAATTTAACCTGAGTCAGGAAAAGGTAGATGATTTAAAAGATTATATTATAAAGCTGCTGAAACATCAGATTTCCTACAATGAGTTCTGGGCATTAAAGGATGTTAGTTTTACTTTAAATAAAGGTGACCGATTAGGAATTCTGGGGCTGAACGGGGCAGGGAAAAGTACCCTGCTTAAGGTGATTGCGGGAGTGCTGAAAGCGACTGAAGGAACAGTAACTTCCAAAGGAAAGATTGCGCCTCTGTTGGAATTGGGTGCCGGTTTTGACCAGCAGTATACAGGGAGAGAAAATATCTATTTATATGGGGCGGTTCTTGGATTTTCCAAGAAGTTCCTGGATGAGAAACTGGATGAGATTATTGAATTTTCAGAATTAGGAAAATTTATCGATGTTCCGGTAAAAAATTATTCTTCGGGAATGAAGTCCAGACTTGGCTTTTCTGTAGCCACTCTGGTGGAACCTGATATTCTGATTCTGGATGAAGTTTTGTCTGTTGGAGATGCTAAATTCCGTAAAAAAAGTGAAGCAAAGATCATGAGTATGTTTGATAAGGGAGTCACGGTATTGTTTGTATCTCATTCCCTGGATCAGGTAAAGAGGCTTTGCAATAAAGCAATTTTACTGGAAAAGGGACGAATCATAGCAGATGGAAGCATTGAGGATGTCAGTAAAATATATCTGGAAAAAACAAAATAAGAAAGAGGTATATCATTCATGAAGAAAGTAATTACGTATGGAACTTTTGATCTGCTGCATGCGGGTCATATTAATTTGCTCAGAAGAGCAAAAGAACTGGGGGATTATCTGATTGTAGTGGTTTCTACCGATGAATTTAACTGGGAACAGAAACAGAAAAAATGTTATTTCAGCTATGAAGAACGGAAAAAACTGGTAGAAGCTGTTCGATATGTGGATCTGGTAATTCCGGAGACCAGCTGGGAGCAGAAGATTAATGATGTAAAGGAATATCATGTGGACACCTTTGTAATGGGAGATGACTGGAAGGGAAAATTCGATTTCCTGAAAGATTACTGTGAAGTTGTATATCTTCCTAGAACAGAAGGAATTTCTACAACAAAGATTAAGGAAGATCTTGGATTAGGCGGACAGACAAAAGAAGACTCAGAAGAATAAGGAGGAGTAGTATGAACGAAAGAATCCAGAGGGTAAGGAAAGCAGTGATTCCGGCTGCCGGACTGGGAACGAGATTTTTGCCGGCAACAAAAGCAATTCCAAAAGAGATGCTTCCAATCGTTGATATTCCTACAGTGCAGTATATTGTGGAAGAGGCGGTTGCCAGCGGGATTGAAGAGATTTTGATCATTACCAATTCCAATAAACACTGTATGGAAAATCATTTTGACAAAGATTATGAGCTGGAAGCCCGTCTGACAGAGTCCGGCAAGATGAAAGAAGTTGAGATGATCAATGATATTGCGAATATGGCGAATATCTATTATGTCCGCCAGAAAGAGCCGAAAGGCCTGGGACATGCGGTACTGTGCGCAAAATCTTTTATTGGAAATGAGCCGTTTGCGGTACTTCTGGGAGATGACGTTGTCATCAACAAAGGAGGAGAACCGGCGCTGCAGCAGCTGATTCATGCGTACGATAAGCATCATGCTTCTGTAGTAGGAGTTCAGACGGTGGCAAAAGATCAGGTCAGCAAATATGGAATTGTGGCTCCAAATCAGAACGTGCCGGCAGACGGGCGTGCGGTGAAACTGGATAACATGGTAGAGAAACCGAGTCAGGAGGAAGCGCCAAGCCAGATGGCTGTTTTAGGCCGTTATGTACTGACGCCGGAGATTTTTGAACTGCTGGAGAGTCAGGAAGCCGGCGCCGGCGGAGAAATTCAGCTGACAGATGCAATCTGTCGTCTCATTGATACTCAGGCTGTCTATGCCTATGATTTTGAGGGAACCCGTTATGATGTGGGAGATAAATTCGGATTCATTAAGGCAACCATTGACTTTGCGCTGGAGCGTCCGGAACTGAGAGACCAGGTAATGGATTATATTCAAAGTATCGCAGAGAGAAATTAGAGGAATATATAAGAAAAAGATATGGAATACTGAATTTAAAAAAGAATTTCAACTACAAACAGGAATTCTGTTTGTAAGAAGAAATTCTTTTTTAATGTATCAGGGACACAGTTTTGTGATTGTGATATAATATAAAAGTATCAGATTTTTTAGAATAAATAATAGACTGTTGTATAAAATTTGGTACTTTTCTGTGGAAAATGAAGGACAGATAAGGAAGGAAGAAACGTGAATATTAAACAGTTTATTAAAAAAATCATTATTGCAGCTTATAAACGTCTGACGCCGGCAATGCCGTTGAAAAAAAATCTGATTTTGTTTCAGAGTAATAACGGCGTGAATTATACAGGAAATCCAAAGTATATTTATGAGGAAATGGTCCGGCAGGGACTGGATCAGAAATATGACTGCGCATGGATCCTGCTGGATACATCCATTGAAGTACCGGGGGAATGCCGTAAAATAAGGCGCAATTATCCGGAATTTTTCTGGAATCTGATGAGAGCAAAATTCTGGGTGTTCGACAGCCGGCAGGAAAAGATGTATGTAAAGAAAAAGGATACGGTGTATATTCAGACATGGCATGGAACGCCTCTGAAAAAACTGGCGCTGGATATGGATCAGATGGATATGGCAGGGAATCAGAACATTGAGAGGTATCATGAAAATTTCCGCATTGCATGCAGGGACTGGGATTATCTCGTGTCACAAAATAAATTCTCAACGGAGGTTTTTAAATCCTGTTTTGATTTTGCCAGCAAGCCGATTTTAGAGGTTGGCTATCCAAGAAACGATGTTCTGTTCCAGAAAAATAATGAGAAAGATATCCGGGAATTAAAGGAAAAACTGGGACTGCCTCTGGATAAAAAGATTATGCTGTATGCGCCTACCTGGAGAGACAATGAATTTTATCAGAAAGGGGCTTATAAATTTGCTACAGAATTAGATTTTGACAGGATGCGGGAGGCTTTTTCTGATGAATACTGCATGATTGTGAAATATCATTATCTGGTATCTGAAAATATAGACTGGACACCATATGAAGGTTTTATATATACTTTTGATGAGACGAAAGATATTGCATGGCTGTATCTTGTCTCTGATATCCTGATTACAGATTATTCTTCTGTTATGTTTGATTACAGTCTTTTGAACCGTCCGATGTTCTTTTTTGCCTATGATCTGGAAGATTATCAGAATCATCTGAGAGGTTTCTACTTTGATTTTATCAATGAGATTCCGGGACCGATTTCCCAGGATACAGAAACATTGATTTCGGATATTCAGAATTACCGGGAAGAAGACTGGGAGGAAAAATACAAAGCTTACCACGATAAATTCAACAATGTAGATTGTGGAGAAGCTTCCAGAAAGATCATAGATTTGATTCAGGAGAAAACAAAAGAAGCTTAGAAATTTTGGCAGATGAAAAAGCAGGTTCTTTTCCTGGAAGATACAAAGTAGGAGGTTAGTGTCTTATGGTAACGATTCTTTTAGCGACGCTGAATGGAGAAAAATATTTAAAAGCGCAGTTAGAATCTATTGCGGCCCAGACATATGAGAATTGGCAGCTGGTAGTCGGCGATGATGGTTCTACGGATCAGACGCTGGAAATTTTAAAGGAATTTCAGAAAGAACATCCGAACCAGGTGACGATTTATGAAAATAATCCTCCGTTTGGAAGCGCAAAAGGAAATTTTATCAATCTGCTTCGAAATTCCTATGGTCCGCATTTTATGTTCTGTGACCAGGATGATGTGTGGAAGAGAGACAAGATCTATCTGACGCTTCAGAAGATGGAGGCGCTGGAGACCCGGTATGGCGATAAGGTGCCGATTCTGGTGCATTCTGATTTGTCTGTGGTAGATGAGAATCTGGAAATGGTGGCAGAATCTTTTTTTCAGTATGCTAACCTGCCAAAGCGAGTCATGCTGAATCGTCTGATCGTGCAGAATTCGGTGACAGGGTGTACGGTAATGATCAACCGGTGTCTGCAGCAGTTTTTCCTGCGGCAGCTTCCGATTCCGAAGATTATTATGCATGATTACTGGGCAGCTCTGATCGCCAAAGTATTTGGAAAGATTGGTTTTGTAAATGAGCCGACGATGCTGTACCGTCAGCATGGGCATAATTCGGTAGGGGCCAAGGATGCCATGAATGTTAAATTTCTGTACGGCCGGCTGAAAGAAGGAAAGAATTCCTACCGGAGAATGATGATTGAATCCATGGAGCAGATCCAGGGGTTTGTAGGTACTTATGGAAAAGAAATTCAGGATCTGGACAGCTATGAACTGCTGAAAAATTATGGGGAGCTGTACTATAAAGGAAAATTACGCCGTCTGGCATTTTACAGGCATAATCAGGTATTAAAAGAAGGAAGGATCAGAAAGCTGATGCAGTGGCTTTGGGGATAAGAATATGAAAAACGCAGCAGGATTGTTAATAAAATATTTTATTATGTATTTATCATGTCTCTTCCCACGCAGCCGAAAGATTTATGTATTCGGCGCATGGCTGGGGGAAAAGTTCGCGGATAATCCGAAATATCTGTTTTTAGAGGCTCAGGATGATCCTGAAATCCGTCCGGTCTGGATTACAAAAAATCCGGATGTGTGCCGTCAGGTCCGCGCCATGGGATATGAAGCTTATCTGTCTCACAGCCTGAAAGGGATCTGGATGCAGCTTCGGGCGAAATACGCAGTTGTCTGCAATGGAATCAGTGATCTGAATCATGCCTTTCTTGGAAGAGCGGTTTTTCTGAACTTATGGCACGGCGTTCCGCTGAAAAAAGTAGGTTATGACGATGATAAGGTGAAAAACTGGGACAGCAGAGGACAGAAGATCCGGCGTCTGATCCAGCAGATTCCTTTGGGAAGAGAGTATGTGGCAGCTACAAGTGAGAATTATAAGCCAATTTATGAGAGTGCATTTCGCAGGCCGTCGGATCATATTCTGGTAGTGGGGCAGCCCAGAAATGACATTTTTTTTGATAGAGAAGGAAAATTTCCGGTTCAGCACAGACTGAGGAATGCGGCACGGGGCCGGAAAATCATCTTATATGCCCCGACCCACAGACAGGAAGGCAGGATTCCGTTTCCGCTGGAGGAACATTTTGATTTTCAGAGATTGAATCAGTGGTGCCAGGAGCATCATGCCGTATTTGTCATAAAACGCCATTTTTATCATCAGGAGGATCCGGTTGATTTTTCCGGATATTCCAATATTGCGGATATCACAGACAAGTCAATGGACATCCAGGAACTTTTAATGGACACAGATCTGCTGATTACCGATTATTCCAGTACCTATATTGACTATCTGCTGCTGGACCGGCCGATGGTATTTTATGATTTTGATTATCAGGACTACTTAAGGACGGACAGAGAAATGTATTATGACTATGATGATGTAACGCCAGGATACAAGGCAGAGACATTTGGGCAGCTGCTGGATGAGCTGGATCTGATTTTCCAGGGAGAAGATCAGTGGAGAGAGGAGCGCAGGCGCGTAAGGGATCTGTTTTACTGTGCGCAGGGGCAGAAAGCAGTCGGAAGAAAACTGCTGGAGTTTCTGAAAGACATATCATAAAAAAGGATGAAAGAAAGGAAGCTGTAAGAAGTGAATACGTTTTTACCGGCAGATATCTTAATGCCGCGGGTAGATTCCATGGGAAAATGGGCAGTGATTGCCTGTGATCAGTATTCTTCTCAGCCGGAGTACTGGGAAGAAGTAAGAGAAAAGGTGCAGAATGCGCCATCAGCGCTGCATCTGATTCTCCCGGAAGTAGAACTTGGGAGTGGAAGAGAAAAAGAGGAAATTGAAAAAATACATAAGACGATGAATCGTTATCTGACTAACCAGATGTTCCGGAGTTATCCGCATGCGTTGATTTATGTGGAGAGAACTCTGCAGAATGGAAAAATCCGAAAAGGGATTGTGGGAAGGATCGATCTGGAAGAATACAGTTATACACCGGGAAAAGAGGCTAAAATCCGGGCAACAGAGAAAACAGTTATGGAGAGAATCCCGCCGAGAATGAAGATTCGCTACAATGCATCTGTGGAACTGCCTCATGTGATTCTGCTGTGCGATGATCAGAAGAAAAAGCTGATCGAGCCGATCACCAGGAAGAAAAAGAGTTTTACAAAACTGTATGATTTCCAGCTGATGAAAGGCGGAGGCCATGTGGCAGGATGGCTGATCCAGGGAGAAGACACTGACGCTTTCGTCCGCAGGACAGAAGAATATGAACAGCAGATGATGGAGAAATATAAGGAATTTGGAGAAACGCCGATGGTATATGCTGTGGGAGACGGCAATCATTCACTGGCCACAGCCAAGGCCTGTTATGAGCGGTTAAAGCAGGCACATCCGGAGGAGGATTTTTCAGAGCATCCGGCCAGATACGCGCTGGTGGAACTTGAGAACCTGCATGACGAAGCGCAGGAATTTGAACCGATCCACAGGATCATTACCAGCGTGGATACAGAAGAACTGATGGAACAGCTGCAGGAGACTTCCTGCAGGGAAGGAGGATTCCCGATTTCCTGGTATTCAGGAAAGAAACGGGGAAAGATATATCTGGATCTGAAAAAGAATCAGCTTCCGGTAGATCAGCTGCAGACATTTCTGGATGAGTATCTGGCGGAAAATACCGGTGAGATGGATTATATCCATGGAGACGGAGTGCTGAAAAAGCTGGCACGACAGGAAAAGGCCATTGGATTTCTGCTGCCGGCAGTTGAGAAAGACCAGCTGTTCCCAAGTGTTATGACAGATGGAACTCTGCCAAGGAAAACATTTTCCATGGGTCATGCATGTGAAAAAAGATATTATATTGAAGGAAGAAGAATACGGTAGAAATAAAAAATCCCCGCAGGGAAAAACTGCGGGGACTTTTGCGTTTGTTATGTCAGGAGCCGACACGGTTTATGATTTTCTGATTAATTCTTCCCAGTTCATCGCTGACCTGGTAATTGGAAGTGCCGAACAGATATTCATGAGCACGTACGGCATTTTCTTCCAGGGTTGTCGGGAAGCCGTAGTAAGTGCCATTATATTTCATTTCTTTCTGATCCCATGGGAATCCCTGCTGATCGATAATATCATATCGGAAAACAGACAGCAGCATACGGAATAATTCAGAACGATCCATATTGGTCTTGATCTGAGGAAGAACGTCATCCATAGCTGACATGAGTTTTAACGGACTTCGCTTTCCTTTTTCAAAGATCTTTTGAAGGACTTCTCTCTGCCTTCCGGCTCTCGCCAGATCACCGCCTGCTGTATAACGGATTCTTGAGTAGGCTACCGCCTGATTGCCGTCCAGGGTATAGGTGCCTGCCGCTGGAATCTCAGGGGAATCTCCGCCGTTGATCCGGTTCATATCGCCAATATAGTCGTTAAGATTATCAAGAATGCTGGAATCGATATCCATTTCAATGCCGCCCAGTGCATTCACGAGGTCTGCCATGATCTGAAAGTTTACAGTGGCGTATTTTTCGATATTCAGATCAAGATTTCGGTTAATGGTGCTGACGGCAAGAACCGGACCGCCCCAGGAATAAGCCGCGTTGATCTTATTGTACTGGCCATTGATGCTGACAAAGGTATCCCGGTAAATGGAAAGAAGTTTTACATCTTTGGTCTTGTTGTTAACACTGACTACGATGATCGAGTCAGAACGGTTCCCGGTGTCAGACATGCTGCCTGTCTGGGAATCAATGCCAAAAAGAGCATAGTTCGTGTAATTCTGCATATTGGCGTCTTCACTGACCGTTACCAGCTGGGTTTCATCTAAGCTGGCTGTCTGAATGTTTCCAAGCTTTACAAATGCGATGCCGAGGAAGATCAGGATGATCAAAACCAGAAGCAGCAGAAGAAAAAGAATCGTACGCAGCGGCGATCGCCGCTTCTTTTTCAGATGTTTTTTTTGATATGCTTTTTTCATAAGAACCTCCAATCAAAGAAAGGACGGCACAAAGGCCGTCCGGTTTTAGTAAGCGTTTTTATTTACAAATCCTTTGAAGAATGTTAAAAACAGGATTTTGATGTCCAGGCCCAGGGACCAGTTTTCAATATAATAAAGGTCATGCTCAATTCTTCCGCGGATGGAAGTGTCACCGCGGAATCCATTGACCTGTGCCCATCCGGTAATTCCCGGACGCACCTGATGTTTGATCATATAACGAGGAATTTCCTCTTTAAACTTCTCAACAAACTGCGGCCGTTCCGGACGAGGCCCGATCAGGCTCATATCGCCTTTTAACACGTTCCAGAACTGAGGAAGTTCGTCCAGACTGGTTTTTCGGATGATCTTTCCCACCGGAGTAACACGGGCATCGTTTTTTGTGGTCCACTGCTGTGCTTCCTTCTTCGGATCCTGGACGCCCATGGAACGGAATTTGTACATTTTAAACGGCTTATTTCCCAGCCCGATGCGTTCCTGGGCAAAGATGATCGGTCCCGGCGAACTTTTCTTCACCAGGATTGCCACCACCAGCATGATCGGAGAGAATATGATCAGTGCAACGATAGATCCGATGATATCGATGGTCCGTTTGATGATTCGGTTCATCGTATTGGTAAGAGGCACATTTCGAATATTAATAACCGGAAGTCCGTCCAGATCTTCGGTATACGGGTTAGTGGAAATAAAGTTGTAATAATCAGGAACAAACTTTGTGTGTACACCGGATTTTTCACAGATGGCAACGACTTTTTCCAGTTTATGATATTCGTTCAGGTTCAGAGTAATGGCAACTTCATCCAGAGAAGTATTTTCAAGATAAGAAGCCAGATCGTTCAGTGTGCCGATTCGTTTTACGCCGCGGTATTCAAAATTTTCACTGACAGTATCGTCAAAAATTCCGTGAACTTCAAGTCCCCAGTGAGGATTAGATTTGATACGGTCGATATAAGCGGCAGCAGATGTGCTGAATCCGACGAATACCGTATGTTTGATATTATGCCCTCTTTTGCGGTTTACTTTCAAAATCTTACGGATAATGTATCTGGAAATTACGCCGTAAATAAAATTGATAATGAAAAACAGCAGATACAGAGAACGCGGGAAATTCTGGATCTGAAAGATCGTAATGACAAATGCCGCGATGCCCAGTCCGATCACATTGGATTTTAAAAGATTGATCAGTTCTTTGCTCCCTCTCTGATATCGTTTTGGCGTATAAAGCCCAAAAGATGCATATAATATCAGAAGTACGATCATTGCGATAATAAGAGGAAGCTGATAGTATTTCAGCGGAAAGGGATAACGATTGTAAGTGAAAACATATTTGTATACTTCAAAGCCGAAAATACTTAAATTAAACCGGATCTGATAGGCAGTAACTCCCGCGAGATAAATGCAGATTGCATCGATCAGGACGTGCAGCCTGTTCAAATAAGTTTGGTTTTGCTTAATCATAAATCAATACTCCTTTTTTACTTCTTATTATTATAAGGTAAAAAGCTCATATGTACAATGGAAAAAAGCTTAGGTTTTTCTTATGCCGGTTTTGTGCAAAACAGAGTGGTTTCTCATTTTTATAACAATTAAAACACAATTTAAACACAAATATTGAGTATATTTAAAGCAAGTTAAACATTAAGGATGAAAGAAAGGAGACAGTATCATGGGTGAATATGATAATAATATAAATAATAATAATGCGAATGATGACGGTCAGTGGAAGACCGCCGAAGAATGGAGACAGGAGGAAGAGACATCTCAGAAGAAAAATAGATTTTTCGCCCGCAGAAAAGAAAAAAGGAATCATGGAGGCGGCAGATCCGATGGAACACGAAGAGGCGGTGCGTACTGGGCAAAAGTCGGAGCCACAGCGATCGTGTTTGGGCTGGTGGCAGGAGTCGCTTTCCAGGGAGTTCAGTATGGATTTTCAAAAGCGGGTATCGGAACCAGCGGCACACAGCTGGCAACGACCAAAACGACCAGCGGTTCTTCTTCTGATTCCAGTGATGGAATTTCTGAGGTTGCGGAAAACGCTATGCCGGCGATCGTTTCTATCACCGGTATTTTTGAAAATACTTCTCAGGGATGGTTCGGACAGCAGCAGAGCAGTCAGACGGAAGGAGTTGGATCCGGGGTCATCATTGGAAAACAAGATGGAAAACTCCTTATTGTTACCAATAATCACGTAGTAGAAGATGCGGAATCTCTTTCTGTCGGTTTTGTTGATGGAGAAAGCGTAAAAGCAAGTGTCCGTGGAACCGACAGCGATGCGGATCTGGCAGTGGTTGAAGTTAACTTAAGCGATATGAAAGATTCGACTCAGAGTAAAATCGCGATTATTACACTGGGAGATTCTGATGACCTGAAAACAGGAGAACAGGCAATCGCCATCGGAAATGCTCTGGGATATGGACAGTCAGTAACGGGCGGATATATCAGCGCGGTAAATCGTGAAGTACAGATGACAGATAATACGATGACGCTGATTCAGACAGACGCAGCCATTAACCCTGGAAACAGCGGCGGCGCCCTGTTAAACAGTAAAGGAGAACTGATTGGAATTAACACAGTAAAATATGCTTCTACGGATGTAGAAGGAATGGGCTATGCAATTCCGATCAATACAGCAAAACCGATCATTGAACAGCTGATTGAAAATGAAGCGCCGTCAGAGGATGAAGAGGCTTATCTTGGAATTTCCGGTCAGACCATAGACAGTTCCATGGCCTCTCAGTTCAATATGCCGACAGGTGTATATGTACAGCAGGTAGTCAGCGGATCTCCGGCAGAGACTGCAGGAATCAGTGCAGGAGATGTCATTACGCAGTTCAATGGAAGTTCAGTTTCTACCATGGAAGGGCTGCAGAGCAAGATGTCTAACTTAAAGGCAGGCAAAAAAGTAAAAGTTGTGGTACAGCGTCAGAATCAGCAGGGAACGTATGAATCCAGGACATTGACAGTAACCCTTGGCAAAAAATCCGATGCCCCGTCAACATCATCTTCCGGCAGCAGTTCTGGAAGCAGCAGTTCCGGCAATAACTATGGCGGATCACAGAGTGGATCTGGCAGCAGCTACTATTATAATTATGGCAGATAAATAGAAAGATATTGAAAAAATACCAGATAGAAGATAAAATGAAATGGACAGCAGAAACTGCTGTCCATTTTCTTTTTTGGGAAAGAAAGGACCGGGAAAATGGTCCTATATCGGAACCTGTAGTTTTTTGTGAAGGTTATATCAGGAGATCAAAAATGATAGCAGTTGAGATTGAGAATATTAAGAGATTTATGGCAGGATTCCTTGCGGGAGATTTATTTGATGACTTTTTGATGAATGAAGGCAAGTTATCCATGGATATTGCATATGAATTCAATGGAAAAGTTTTAAAGGAGTTTTATGATACAGAAGAATGGGAAGAATACGGAATATATCCGTATATTCCATGGGAGAGAGAAAAGGCAAGGATGTTTGGTCTGATCAAAGGAAAGAAGACGCCTTTGTCATTTCAGTTTGTTATGATGCTGAAGCCGGAAAAAGTGGAAAAATTTCTTGAAAAATATAACCTGGCTGCAGGACAGGATGAGATTGCGGGGCTGTTCATTAATCTTCTGTATGACAGAAAAAGCCTGAAATGTACTTCCGGCGTGTCCAGAAGGTCGTTTACTATGGACCGGGGAGTGGAAGAATACTGGGATGTGGAAGTAAAAGAGCGTTTGAAGGAGTTTATGTAAATGCGGTTATTAAAAGAAATATGCAGAGGATCCCTGCTGGGAGTGGCGAATATCATGCCGGGCGTCAGCGGAGGGGCGCTGGCCATTTCCATGGGAATTTACGACAAGATTATTTATGCCATTACTCATTTGAGGAAAGATCTGAAAAACAGCATCCGGATTCTGACGCCGATTGGAATCGGCGTTGTTTTGGGATTCGCAGGACTGTCTTTTGTGATCCGCTGGCTGTTTGAAGAATATCCGCTTCAGACCAATCTTTTATTTGTTGGTCTTGTACTGGGCGGAATTCCGGAAATTTTGAAACCAATCCGGGCAGAGAAAGTCAGGACGGCTGGGATTCTGGCGTTTTTCTTCTTTTTCTTTCTGGTAGCAGTGCTGCCAATGCTGAATATCAGCGGAAAAGAAGCAGTGATGGATCTGTCTTTTGCGACAGCAGTAAAAATGTTTGGAATAGGAATTATTTCTGCTGCGACCATGGTTGTGCCGGGAGTGAGCGGCTCCATGATTCTTTTACTGATAGGGTATTATCAGCCTTTGCTGGATGAGATTACAGGATGTATCCAGGGGTTCCTGACCATGAATGCGGATCAGATGATCCGGGGTGTCCTGATTCTGGCGCCGGCAGTTCTTGGACTGGGAGCAGGGATTATTGTTATAGCGAAAATCGTAGAATATCTCCTGGCGCATCATAAAACAACGTCTTACTGGGGCATTCTGGGACTGATCATTGCATCGCCGGTGGGAATCCTGGCAGAAATGAGAGGCATGTCCTTTGATGCTGTTTCTGTCCTGACGGGAGTGCCTGCCCTGCTGATCGGACTGTTTGCGGCTAACCGGCTGGGGGACAAAGAATCATGAGAAAAGGATTGTGATGGCTGTATGGATATGGTAGAATAAGTAGTAATCAATACCACATAATAAAGTTTTGAAAAGGAGATACCGATATGAGCTTTCATATTGTATGCGACAGCTGCACGGATTTAACAAAAGAAGATTTTGCGAAAGGGTGTTATACATGGGTGCCTCTGACCCTGATCGTAGATGGGGAAGAGATTATGGATGATGAGACGTTTGACCAGGCGTCCTTTCTCAAAAAGGTGGCGGAGAGCCGGAAAGAAGTGAGATCCGCCTGTCCTGCGCCGGAGAAATATATGGAGGCTTATGATCAGGCAGATGATATTTATGTTGTCACATTATCCGCGGAATTAAGCGGTTCTTACAACAGCGCGGTACTGGGGAAGAATCTTTATGAAGAGGAAAACGGAAAGAAAAACATCTACGTGTTCAATTCCAGAGGAGCCTCTACAACCCAGCTGCTGATTGCCAGAAAGATTTATGAGTATGCCTCTGCCGGAATGAAGTTTGAAGAAGTGGTTGAGAAAGTGGAAGCGTATATCTCCACCCAGCGTACTTATTTTGTTCTGGAAACCCTGGAAGTCCTTCGCAGGAACGGGAGACTTTCCAGTCTGACGGCGACTCTGGCCGGCGCGCTGAATATTAAGCCGGTGATGGAAGGAACGAGAGATGGAGTGATCCAGAAGCTGACACAGGCCAGAGGAATGAAGAAAGCATTGTCCAGGATGGTAGAATCCATTGTAAAAGAAGGAAGAGATCTGTCCCGGCGGATTCTGGCAATTGCACACTGCAACTGTCCCCAGAGAGCAGAATTTGTAAAAAATCTGATTGAAAAAAATCTGGACGTCGGAGAGATCGTGATTATCGAGACAAAGGGCGTAAGTACACTGTATGCCTGCGATGGAGGCATTATTTTGTCCTATTAAATGAGTTTTGTTATCAATAAAGACAGGGATTCCTGCACAGGGAACCCTGTCTTGTTTTTTATTCTCAGATTGTATATAATTAGGAACAATCATAAATGGTCGGATTATTTCAGATGTGGAAATCTGACGATAAAAAAGGAGGAATTTATGAGTCGTTTAGAATTACAGACCCCCAATCATGCACAGCTTGTGGTAGAAGGACTGTACAAAGATCTGGAACGCAGGATTGAGTCCAGTCCGCCGGGCTTATGTCCGGTGGATATTTCACGGGCTTTTCTGGAACTTTGTCATGCGCAAAGCTGTGGAAAATGTGTGCCGTGCAGGGTCGGACTGGGACAGCTGAAGAATCTTCTGACAGATGTGCTGGATGGGAAAGCGGATATCCGGACACTGACTGCCATCCGGGAGACCGCTCAGTCTATTATGGAATCGGCAGACTGCGCCATCGGCTACGAGGCAGCCAATATGGTGTACAAAGGAGCCGTAGGATTCAAAGAAGATTATCTGGAACATATTATGTATCACCGCTGTCTTAGTACATTAAATCAGCCGGTGCCGTGCGTGTTCCGCTGCCCGGCCAGAGTTGATATTCCGGGATACATAGCTCTGGTCCGGGAAGGAAGATATGAAGACGCAATCCGGCTGATTCGGAAAGATAATCCTTTTCCGACAACCTGTGGGTTTATCTGTGAACATCCTTGTGAAGATCTCTGCCGGAGGAATATGATCGATGATGCGGTGAATATCAGAGGACTGAAGCGGATGGCTGCCGATGCCGCCGGCTATGTGGCACCGCCGGAGTGCGCGCCGTCTACGGGCAGACAGGTAGCGGTAGTAGGAGGAGGCCCAAGCGGACTGAGCGCGGCATATTATCTGCAGTTAATGGGACATCAGGTGACTGTGTATGAAATGCTGCCGGAACTGGGCGGCATGCTTCGCTACGGAATCCCAAATTACCGGCTTCCAAAGGAACGGCTGGATCAGGACATTCAGGCAATTCTGGATACGGGAGTCAAGGTAGAATTTGGAAAAGATATCGGAAAAGACATTTCTCTTGCGGAATTAAAAGAACAATATGATGCAGTTTTGATCAGTATCGGGGCAAGCACCGATAAAAAGATGGGACTGGAAGGAGAGGACGCCGATGGTGTAATCTCAGCGGTGCAGTTTTTAAGAAATGTGGCTCTTGGGCAGGAAGAAAGACTGGATGGACAGGAAGTAGCTGTAATCGGCGGCGGAAATGTGTCCATGGATGCAGTTCGGACTGCAGTCCGGCTGGGAGCGAAAAAAGTCAGCATTCTCTATCGAAGGAGAGTGGCAGACATGACCGCGCTCCCGGACGAAATCCAGGGAGCTGAGGCAGAGGGCGTGGAAATACGTACATTGATGGCGCCGTCCAGAGTTGAAAAAAATGAGGAAGGAAAAGTAGAAGGAATCTGGGTTACACCTCAGATGATCAGCGTCATTCGGAATGGCCGGCCGAGTGTAAGACCATCAGGAGAAGAGGACGTTTTGATTCCATGTCAGACTCTGATCGTGGCCATCGGTCAGGACATCGAATACCAGCATTTTGAAGAATCCGGAGTTCCGGTTCAGAGAGGAAGAATCAGTGTCGAGAAATTCGGAGGATTTGAGGAAATGCCGGGCGTATTTGCGGGAGGCGACTGTGCTTCCGGACCTTCCACTGTAATTTCAGCAGTAGCGGCAGGAAAAGTTATTGCGGCAAATATTGACGAATATCTGGGATACCATCATGAAATCAGGAGTGATGTGGAAATACCGGAACCGATTCTGGAAGATAAACAGCCGTGCGGAAGGGTTAACATGACAGAGCGGGAAGCAGGAGAACGAATCTGTGATTTCGAAGGCGTAGAGAATTGTATGACAACAGCGGAAGCATGTCAGGAGGCATCCAGATGTCTGAGATGTGATCACTTCGGATACGGAATATTTAAAGGAGGCAGGGATATAAAATGGTAAATGTTACGATCAATCATCGGGAGATTTCGGTTCCGGAAGGGACGACCATTATGGAAGCAGCAGCATCCATCCATATTCAGATTCCCAAATTATGTTATCTGAAAGATGTCAATGAAATCAGCGCCTGCCGTATCTGTGTCGTAGAAGTGGAAGGTCAGAGCCGTCTGGTAACATCGTGCAATAATGTAGTGGAAGAAGGCATGGTGATTTATACCAACAGTCCAAGAGTCCGGAGAAACCGCCGGCATACCATAGAGATGCTTTTGTCCCAGCACAATATGGAATGTCCAATGTGCGTGCGCAGCGGGAACTGCAGTCTTCAGTCCATTGCCAATGACCTGAACGTAGTAGGAAGTTTTTACAAACAGGAACTGGTGCTCCAGGAATGGGATATGCATTTCCCTCTTATCCGAGAGGCAAACAAATGCATTAAATGTATGCGGTGCATTCAGATCTGTGATAAAGTCCAGGGAATGAACGTATGGGATGTATCCGGAACCGGATCAAGAACAACGGTTGGTGTATCCGGATGCAGAGACATTACATCAGCTGACTGTACGTTATGCGGACAGTGTGTGACCCACTGCCCGACAGGAGCTTTAAGAGAACGAGATGATACAACAAGTTTTTACCGCGCCCTGGAGCGGGAAGATACCGTTGTTGTTGCGCAGATCGCGCCGGCAGTCCGGGCTGCCTGGGGAGAATCCCTTGGCTTGTCCAGAGAAGAGGCGGCAGTAGGTAAGATCGCGGATGCGCTGCGCCGTATGGGAGTGGATTATGTCTTTGACACATCTTTTTCCGCAGATCTTACGATCATGGAAGAAGCCCACGAATTTGTGGAGAAATTTACCAAAGGAGAACTGGAGGAAGATACGATGTTCACTTCCTGCTGTCCTGGATGGGTGAGTTTTATGAAAACTCAGTATCCACAGATGACAGGCTGTCTCTCCACGGCAAAATCTCCACAGCAGATGTTCGGAGCCGTAATGAAGAGCGCCTTTGCCAAAAAGCTTGGAATTGAACCGGAAAGAATTTATGCCGTGTCTATCATGCCGTGTCTGGCCAAGAAAGCGGAGCGGGAAATGACACTGTTTTATGAAGAGTTTGCAGGACATGATGTAGACTGTGTGCTGACGACAAGAGAGCTGGACCGGATGTTAAAAGCAGATTACATTGATCCGCACACATTGGAAGATGTGGAATTTGACCGTCCGTTTGGGGAAAGCAGCGGCGCAGGGGTAATCTTCGGCGCCACCGGCGGAGTGATGGAGGCAGCTTTACGATCTGCCTATTTTATGGTGACAGGAGAAAATCCTCCGGCAGACGCTTTTAAGGAAATCCGCGGCGTGAAGCAGAAAGGCTGGACCGAAGCCGAATTTGACATTGCAGGAAAGAAGGTATCCATTGCCGTAGTAAGCGGATTGAAAAATACAAGGATGCTGATGGAAGCCATTCGAAAGAAAAAAGTCCATTATCATTTTGTAGAAGTTATGGCATGTCCGGGCGGATGTTCCGGCGGAGGCGGACAGCCAATCCATGACGGATATGAGCTGGCAGGCGAACGAGGGGAAAATCTATATTTCCTTGATAAGAATGCCAAAATCCGTTTTTCTCATGAAAATCCGGATATCCGGACATTATATCAGGAGTATATGGGAGAACCGGGAGGCAAAAGAGCTCATCAGCTGCTGCATACGGAACATAGAATTTAAGAGAAAACAGGCTGCTTCCAATGGAGGCAGCTTTTGTTTTTAGATAGAAAGAAGCTTAGTTTTGATACCAGGAGATTGTGCTTTTTTTTGTATAACGTTTACAGAATTCAGTTTTTTCGCTATAATATAGCCTAAAAGGCTGATAAAATGGCCTTGCAGCAATGAAATAACACCATAGGAGGAACAATCATGAGCAAGATTCAGATGACGACCCCGTTAGTTGAGATGGACGGAGATGAAATGACAAGGATTCTTTGGAAGATGATCAAAGAAGAATTGATTCTGCCTTATGTAGATTTAAAAACCGAATATTATGATTTAGGACTGGAACATAGAAATGAAACCAATGACCAGGTTACTTTCGATTCTGCAGAAGCAACAAAGAAATATGGAGTTGCGGTAAAATGCGCTACCATCACTCCAAACGCAGCCCGTATGGAAGAGTATGACCTGAAAGAAATGTGGAAGAGTCCTAACGGAACCATCCGTGCAATCTTAGACGGAACTGTATTCCGTGCGCCAATTACTGTAAAAGGCATTACACCAACCGTAAGCAAGTGGAAAAAGCCAATCACAATCGCCAGACATGCATATGGAGATGTGTATAAAGGCGTAGAAATCAAGGTTCCAGGACCTGGAAAAGCAGAACTTGTCTTTACAGGAGAAGACGGACAGGAAATCAGAGAAACCATTCACGATTTTGACGGACCGGGAATCATTCAGGGAATGCACAACCTGGATGCTTCCATTGAAAGTTTCGCAAGAAGCTGCTTTACATATGCGCTGGATACAAAACAGGATCTCTGGTTTGCAACAAAGGATACAATTTCCAAGAAATATGACCACAACTTCAAGGATATTTTCCAGGAAATTTATGATAAAGAATACGCAGAGAAATTTGAGGCAGCTGGTATTGAATACTTCTATACTCTGATCGATGACGCAGTAGCAAGGGTTATGAGATCTGAAGGCGGATTTATCTGGGCCTGCAAGAACTATGACGGAGATGTTATGAGTGATATGATCTCATCTGCTTTTGGTTCTCTGGCCATGATGACATCTGTACTGGTATCTCCTCAGGGCTATTATGAGTATGAAGCAGCACATGGAACTGTACAGCGTCATTATTACAAACACCTGAAAGGGGAAGAAACATCCACGAACTCTGTAGCAACCATCTTCGCATGGACCGGAGCATTAAGAAAACGCGGTGAGTTAGACGGTAATCAGGAACTGATGGATTTCGCAGACAGACTGGAAAAGGCAACTCTGGATACTATCGAATCCGGAACCATGACCAAAGACCTTGCATTGATCACAACACTGGAAAATGTAAACGCAGTTAACAGCGAAGGATTCATCAAGGCAATCGCAGAAAGATTATAAAAAAAGAGAAACGATCTCAGGAAAACAGCCTGAGATCGTTCTATTTTTTTAGTTCTTTGTCAGATACAGGGGAAGTAAGGAACGGAGCTGTTTTTTTGAAAGAAGCATCCGGAAAATTAAAAAGTCTGCACAGGAGGAGGCAATTTTGAAGGGGAAGCCTCCTGTGGGCCAAAGAGGCCGCACAGGAGGAGATAAACATGAAGAAAGAGCCTCCTGTGGGTCAAAGAGTCCGCACAGGAGGAGATAGACATGGAGAAAGAGCCTCCCATGGATCAAAAAACTCACACAGGAGGAGATAAACATAGAAAAAGAGCCTCCTGTGGGTCAAAAAGCCCGCACAGGAGGAGATAAACATAAAGAAAGAACCTCCTGTGGATCAAAGAGTCCGCACAGGAGGAGATAAGCATAAAGAAAGAGCCTCCCATGGATTAAAAAACTCACACAGGAGGAGATAAGCATGGAGAAAGAGCCTCCAGAAATGTAAAAAATCAAGACAGGAGAAAACCTGCAGAGCGGGCAGAGGAAGGAATTTACCATGTGGAAGGCGCAGATATCCCGATTCAGTTTATTCTGCTTCACAAATTATCAAGAAAGAATAATCTGTGGCTTCGAAGCATTGGCGGAAAGCTGTCAAAACGGGAAGAAGCGGTAGAACTGATTCAGGAGTATAAGAAACATAAGAAGGATGAATGATACAGGGAAGAACTTTTCAGAAAATATGAAATTTAACGAAATGCAGCAAGAAGGCTCCTGCCTTTATGTCTGGCATAGGCAGTGGGAGTAAGCCGCACAGGTAAAGACGGAAACTTAGGAAACGAAAACATGAAAAAGAAAAACAGAATCTTATGGGGCAGTGTTCTGATAATCATTGGAATCATTACGGCAGCCGGAATGATTCTCATCAGGAGAGATGCCTCACAGGAAAATCAAAAAGATGCCGGATGGCAGGCATACTGGAACGATGTAAAGGATGACTGGACGCAGATTTCACTGCTCCCCGGAAGTGATGAATCCAAACTCAATTTTGCGTGGTATACGCCGGAGAACACCACCGATGAAGAGAGCAATCCGGATATGAAAGCTCTCGCAGAAAAAACGGATCCGGAAACGGCAGATGGGAAAATTCCTTCTTTATTAATCGGAGAGGGAAAGAATATGAAGAAAGCCAAACTTTATCCGGCTGTCCAGGCATCGGCAGAAGGAGTGAAAGATTCCAGAGGGGAAACGTATCATTATAATTATGTAACGGTATCAGGATTAAGAGAAAACACAGTATATTATTACAGTTATGACAACGGAAAAGGATACACAGAACCGATGGAGTACCGGACAAAAGGATTTAAGGAATTCAGCTTTATTTTTGCAGGAGATCCTCAGATCGGATCTTCCAATGAGGCAAAAAATACAGGTTCTGAGACATACAGAAAAACTCAGGCAGAGGCAGTCAGCCGGGATGCGAAAGGATGGAATCAGACAATCCAGGCAGCCCTGAAACAGACAAAGAACAAAGCTTCTTTTATAATCTCAGCGGGAGATCAGATTCAGACGCCGCAGTCCCAATGCCCGGGCAGAGATGTCTCCTATAACGAAATCGAATATACGGGATTTTTAAGTCCTCCGGCTTTACGGTCTCTTCCGGCTGCAGTATCTGTGGGAAATCACGATGGGGACAATACGAATTTTTCTTATCATTTCCATATGCCGAATCAAAGCAGACTGGGACGTACGGCAGCAGCAGGAGATTACTATTTTACCTATGGAAACGTCCTGTTTCTGATGATCAACGTCCAGAATGATGATACGGAAGAACACAGGAAATTTATAGAAGAAACAATCAGAAAAAACGAAGACTGCAGATGGCGGATTGCCGTGCTTCATCAGGATATTTACGGTTCTGCCCTTCATTCCAGTGAACCGGAAATTATTTCCATGAGGGAAGAAATGACGCCTGTCCTGGAAAAAAATAAGATTGATCTGGTGCTTTCCGGACATGACCATGCCTATTCCAGAAGCAAAATGTTAAAAGGCGGGAAAGAATCCGATCCGGGAGTAAAAGAAAATCAGCGGGTTCTTTATAAGAATCCCAAAGGCATTCTTTATCTCACCGGCGGGTCTTCTTCCGGCAGCAAATACTATGGTCTGGCAGAAGACAGGCAGTCCTACATCGCAGCGCGGTGGCAGGAAAATGTACCTGCATATTCGATTCTGGAAGCAGCAGAAGATACGCTTACAATCAATACATACCGGACGGATTGTGGGAGAAAGACTGACTGGGAAGTTGTGCTGGAAAAGGAATAAAACAAGGCGGAAGAATATAATTCTTCCGCCTTGTTTTATCTCCAATGGCCGTTATAATAGAAGGAGAATGTAAGAATTTTGAAAGGTTTGTATTAACATAAAATACAGAATCAACTGATATGATAATATCATCAAAGATAGGGAGGGCATTATGAATCAAACGAAGATCCTAGTAGTAGACGATGACAGAGAAATTGTCGGAGCAATCAAAAAACGCCTGGAACTGGAAGACTATCAGGTCCTGGCAGCCTACGACGGGCTGGAAGCCATGGATATCCTGATGTCTCAGGATGTACAGCTGCTTATTATAGACGTGATGATGCCGAAAATGGATGGATTGTCCGCAACTATGAAAATTCGTGAGAGCAAGAACATACCTATCATTATTTTATCAGCAAAAACAGAGGAGAGTGATAAGATCCTGGGATTATCCATGGGAGCCGATGATTATGTCAGCAAACCATTCCGCCCGGATGAACTGGTAGCCAGAGTGAAATCACAGCTTCGCCGATACATGCAGCTTGGCAGCATGAGTTCCGCAAAGCAGAGCAAAGATAAGATTGTAAATGGCGGTCTGATTCTGGATACAGAAGGAAAGCGGATTCTGGTAGATGGGGAGCCGGTAAAGCTGACGGCAACGGAATACAAAATACTTTATTTGTTGATGAATCATCTGGGCCGGGTATTTTCTGCGGATGAAATCTATGAAAGAGTGTGGCAGGAAGAAGCCTACGCGACGGAAAATACAGTTATGGTCCATATCCGGAGGATTCGGGAAAAGATTGAGATTGATACGAAGAATCCAAAATATTTAAAGGTGGTGTGGGGAATTGGATATAAGATGGAAAAAATGGATTAATACGCTGTGTATTGCGGTCGTTATCTGTCTGATGACGGCAGGGGGCGTGTATGGGCTGAATGGAACCAATGGGGCGGCATCTCTTCAGACCGGAGTTTCTCTGGATGAGTTTGAAGAAAACGGATATTTTACCAATCTGTTTCAGCAGGGACTCTTGTTTCAGTGGTCAAAAGAACAGGGATACTCCCTGGAGACAGAAGATTATCAGGGAATTTCCCGGAATCTTCTCGATAAGCTGGAAGATGAAATGGATCTGGATGCGGATCTGGTGTTTAAACCATATGGGAAGAAAACAGTCCGGGAAGAAAGCCAGTATGGCAGTCAGAAGGCCGATTTTCAGGGCGGAAACACAATGCAGATGACAATACAGAGAGATCAAAGCGAGCAGATTAATCAGGCCGGACAGTTTGTGAACTGGGAAAACGGATATGAAGGCCAGTACGATCCGGAAAACTTTTATCAGGTTTCCGGAGATATGATGATTACTCTGCCAGAGGGTCTGCTGATCAATGGGGAAGAAGGAAGGCGGCTGGAATCAGGAACGATTCGCATCCGCATCACTCAAAAGGGTATGGATTTGATTGAGCAGGAATATAAGAAAGAGCAGACTCAGCTGATCCGTTATGTAAAAGAAATGACGATCATTCTGGGATTGGAAGTTCTGGGTGTCATTCTGCTGATCGTATTGTCTGCGCTGCAGGGAAGCCGGACCAGATTTTTCCGGTGGCTGGATCATATATGGTGGGAAGTTATCCTGCTGGCAGCTTTTTGGATCGGAGTCGGCCTGATTGGTTTGTATGCATGGACCTGGAGTGTAGGTCAGGACTATATGATGGGACTGACGGATCAGACACAGGAAGAGATGATCGTTATGATCTGCAGTTTCCTGGTGCCGGCGCTGATTGCGTTGGCTGCGGTCTGCATTCAGACAACGGTATGGAGACTGAAGGAGCATAAACTGCTGGATTCGACTTTATGCATCGGATATTTCCGAAAATGGTACCGGAATTCCAAAAAGAGAAATCAGCTGGAATATGAAGCAATGAGTTTTGAACAGCAGCATGTAAAAGACAGGATTCATCAATACCGGATCGGAAGAAGGATTTTGATTGTCTTTATCCTGTTTGGAATTTGTATTATGAACATATCCGGCGCCCTGGGACTTGGATTTATCATTCTGGGAGCTGTCGGGCTGAAATATCTGGTAAAATATTCTGATAAATATGCGGCAGAGCAGAAAGACTTAAACAAACTGGTAGAACAGATTGACCGGATCGCCAATGGAGAATTGACGGCAACGACAGGTATTGAGGAAGGAAGCGTTTATTACGATTACAGCCAGAAGCTTGCCAATATCGGAAATGGAATGGAGAAAGCGCTGGAAGATCAGATGCGAAACGAGCGCATGAAGATCGATCTGATCACCAATGTATCCCATGACTTAAAAACGCCGCTGACGTCCATCATTGGCTATGTGGATCTCCTGAGCCGGGATGAGACGTTATCGCCGGAAGCGAGGGATTATGTTAAGATCCTGACCCAGAAAACAGAACGGCTGAAAAATATCATTTCAGATTTGTTTGAACTGGCAAAGTCTACCAGCGGAAATGCAAAAGTATCTATGGAAGTTATGGATATGCGAAAACTCCTGGAACAGACGATGGCAGATATGAGTGATAAGATCGAAGCATCCGGATTCCACATCCGGTTTCAGTGCAAAGCACAAAATACAAAATTCCTGGGAGACGTCAACCGCATGTACCGGGTGGTACAAAATGTTCTGGAAAATGCATTAAAATATTCCATGAAGGGGACGAGGATCTTTATTGACATTACAGAAACCGATCAGAGGCTGAAACTGGAAGTCGTCAACACCGCATCCTACGAAATGGATTTCACGGAAGAAGAAATTATGGAACGATTTGCCAGGGCAGAAAAATCCAGAACCAGTGAAGGCAATGGACTGGGATTGTCAATTGCAGACAGTTTTACCAAAAATTGTGGTGGAGATTTCGGCATTGAGGTCCGGGGAGACCAGTTCAGAGTGGAGATTTCCTTCCAGAAATACACAGAAAAAGTAAAATGATGTAAAAAACAGCCTATATTTCGGAAAAAAAGAAAAAAATGCAAAAAAAATTGTATTTTTTCTAATAAACAGTAGAAAATGTAAATAGAAAAGTATATACTATATAATGTACTGAGAGATATGCGGAAGTGTGGGACGGTATAGCTTATGATACATGGTTGACGTATCGTTCGCCTTATATTTCAGGTACGGTTTTAAGAGGAAGTTCTTGCCGCCCTTGGGCAGGAACTTTTTCTTTTTTTGATTCACAGAAGATTCATAGACACGTTTTTGGAAAAATGATATACTGTTAACAAATGATGTGAAGACGGAAGCAGCAGGATCAGGCATCATTCATTTTGATAGAAAGGAACGCAAAGGATGAAGAGAAGAATCTTAAGTCTCGTTCTAATTTTCATAATGCTTTTCTGTGCCGGATGCCAGTCCAGGGACAAGAAAGAGAAGACAGCGGCCAGGACGGAAGACCTGGACGAAGCAACTTTAGAGGGAATGTCTGAGGACATCACAAAAGACCTGTCTCTGGAAACAAAGATCGGACAGCTGTTTATGGTGCCGCTGTACTCGCTGGATGAAGGAGATACGAAGAATCAGCAGAAGATCACCAGTCAGATGAAGAAGACCATGAAGCAGTACAAGACAGGCGGCGTTGTTTTGTTTTCCAAAAATATGACCGACGCCGGTCAGACAAAGGAACTGATCAGCGGTCTGCAGGATGCGTCAAGGATTCCGCTGTTTGTATCGGTGGATGAAGAAGGAGGCTCCGTGGCCCGTGTATCTTCCAACGAAAAGATGGGAGTAACCCATTATCCGGCCGCCAGAGAGATCGGGGAGACTTATGACGAAGATCAGCTGGAGGAGATGGGAAAGACGCAGAGCAGCCAGCTGAAGAAACTGGGATTTAACATGAATCTGGCGCCGGTAGCCGATGTTCTGACCAATGAATCCAATACAGAGATCGGGGACAGGAGTTTCGGATCTGATGCAGGGGATGTGTCAGATATCATCTCAACTCTGGTAACAAGCATGCAGAAACAGCAGATTTCAGCTGTTTTAAAACATTTTCCAGGCAGCGGAGAGACCTGGGGAGACACCCACCGGGGCAGTGCGGAAGCAGAGCAGACGATCCAGACTCTGCGTAAAATAGACTTTAAGCCGTTTGAGGCAGGAATTGACGCCGATGTGGATGCAGTCATGGTATCCCATCTGATGTTAAGCAATGTAACCGATGAAAGGGAACCTTCTACTTTAAGCAAGAGAGTGGTAACTGATATTTTAAGAAACGAACTGGAATTTGACGGCGTTGTTATGACAGACGCCATGAACATGAAAGCTATTACCGATGACTATTCCGCCGGGGAAGCGGCAGTTAAGGCGCTGCAGGCAGGAGTGGACGTCATCTTAATGCCGGACGATCTGGCAGAGGCATATAAAGCGGTCAAAAAAGCGGTGGATAACGGAGAGATCAAAGAGTCCAGAATCGATGAATCCGTTGAGCGGATTATTTATACTAAGTTAAAACGAGGCGTGATACCGCCGGATACCGATCTTTTAAAAGACAATGGATAACAGAGAAACTGCAGGGAATCCTTCCTTGCAGTTTCTTCTTTCATATGGTAGTATCTAGGAGGAGTAAGTCTTGAAATGTCAAGGAATAAAGGAGTTTCATCATGCAAAAAAGAAACTTGCGGTATGAGGGAAAGGCAAAGAAGGTCTTCGAGACAGACGATCCGGATTTGCTGATCATCGATTACAAAGACGACATCACTGCCTGTGACGGAAAGAAAAAAGGAAACATCAAGGATAAAGGCATTGTCAACAACCGGATGACCAACTGCATGCTGAAGATCATAGAACAAAGTGGAATCCCAACTCATTATGTACAGGAAATCAGTGACCGGGAGACGGTCGTCAAGAAGGCGGAAGCCATCCCAATGGAAGTCATTGTCCGGAACATTGCGGCGGGAAGCATGACCAGGAGACTGGGAATACCGGAAGGGTATGAACTGCTGCCGCCAACGCTGGAATTTCATTTTAAAGATGACAGGCGGAATCATCCATGGATCAATGAACATTATGCCCTCACGTTAGGAATCGGGACATATGAAGAAATTGAGACGATCACCAACTATGCATTCCAGATCAACCAGGTACTGGTAGAAGAACTGGCCAGATCCAATCTCAAGCTGGTAGATTTTAAGATTGAATTTGGGCGGTATGAAGGAGAGATCATCCTGATCGATGAGATCTCACCGGACACCTGCCGTCTCTGGGATATGCACACCAATGAAAAGCTGGACAAAGACAGATTCCGTTATGATATGGGAAATGTAGAGTCAGCTTACGAAGAAGTATATAGAAGATTAGTATTATAGGAAGGCTTAAAATTACAATGAGCAGAGAGAACTTTGATAAGTTAGGAGAAGAATGCGGAGTATTTGGAATTTACGATTTCGATGGAAATGACGTAGCATCCACCATTTATTATGGATTATTCGCATTGCAGCACAGAGGCCAGGAAAGCTGCGGAATTGCCACAGCAGACACCAACGGGCCGAAACGCAACATTTGCACTCACAAAGGAATGGGACTTTGCAACGAAGTCTTCACTCCGGAGATTTTAGATGGCTTAAAAGGAGACATCGGAGTCGGACATGTCCGTTATTCTACCGCCGGAGAAAGCACCAGGGAAAATGCCCAGCCTCTGGTATTAAACTATGTGAAGGGAATCCTTGGGGTAGCCCATAATGGAAACCTGATCAACGCTCTGGAATTAAGAGAAGAACTGGAGCAGACTGGAGCCATTTTCCAGACAACCATCGATTCTGAAGTTATTGCGTACCATATCGCAAGAGAAAGAATCAAAGTAGACAGTGTAGAAAAAGCAGTGGCAAACGCCATGGACAAGATCAAAGGAGCCTATTCTCTGATCGTCATGTCCCCAAGAAAACTGATCGGAGCAAGGGATCCGTATGGATTCAAGCCGCTTTGCATCGGAAAGAGGGACAATGCCTATATCCTTGCGTCTGAAAGCTGTGCCCTGGACACCATCGGCGCAGAATTTGTCCGGGACGTAAGACCGGGAGAGATTGTTGTCATCACAAAAGACGGCATAAAATCCAATTGTGAAAAATGTCTCCCAAAAGAACAGGAAGCAAGATGTATTTTTGAATACATTTATTTCGCAAGACCGGACAGCCGGATCGATGGCGTGGATGTTTATGACTCCAGGATCCAGGCAGGACGTTTCCTGGCACAGGATTCACCGGTAGAAGCAGACATGGTAGTCGGCGTGCCGGAATCCGGAAACACAGCCGCTCTGGGATATTCCAGAGAATCCGGAATCCCTTACGGCAAGGCGTTTGTGAAAAATGCCTATGTAGGAAGAACCTTCATCAAGCCGGGTCAGAGCAGCAGGGAATCTAGTGTACAGATTAAATTAAACGTCATCAAAGAAGCGGTGGAAGGAAAACGTATCATCATGATTGATGACTCCATCGTACGAGGCACGACCAGTGACCGCATCGTCTCCATGTTAAGAGACGCAGGAGCCACTGAAGTCCATGTAAGGATCAGCTCTCCGCCATTTTTATGGCCATGTTATTTCGGAACCGACATTCCGGCAAGAGAACAGCTGATTGCTTATAATAGAACCATCGAAGACATCCGAAAGATCATCGGAGCGGACAGCTTAGGCTATTTAAAGGAAGAAAGACTTTCCGAGATGGCCAAGGGACTGCCGATCTGTAAAGGATGCTTCACAGGAAAATATCCAATGGAACCGCCAACACGGGATATCCGTGGCAATTATGAAAAGTAAGGAGTTAATATGAGTAACGACAGATATCAGAGCCCATTATCAGAACGCTATGCCAGCAAAGAAATGCAGTATATCTTTTCTCCGGACAAGAAATTCAAGACATGGAGAAAATTATGGATCGCGCTGGCAGAAACAGAGAAAGAATTAGGACTGGACATTACCCAGGAACAGATCGATGAACTGAAAGCCCACGCAGACGACATTAACTATGAAGTTGCCAAAGAAAGAGAAAAACAGGTACGCCATGATGTTATGTCCCATGTTTACGCTTACGGAAAACAATGTCCAAAAGCAAAGGGAATTATCCATCTGGGAGCCACATCCTGTTATGTAGGCGACAACACAGATATCATCATCATGACAGAAGCGCTGAAATTAGTGCGGAAAAAACTTCTGAACGTTATGAACGAACTTTCTAAGTTCGCCATGAAATACAAAGATCTGCCGACTCTGGGATTTACACATTTCCAGCCGGCACAGCCGACAACCGTAGGAAAGAGAGCTTCCTTATGGCTGATGGATCTTGTATATGACCTGGAAGATCTGGATCATGTGATCAAAAACATGCGTCTTTTAGGTTCCAAAGGAACGACAGGAACCCAGGCAAGCTTCCTGGAGCTGTTTGAAGGAGACCATGAGAAAATCAAGAAGATCGATGGAATGATCGCGGAAAAAATGGGATTTGACAAGTGTCAGCCGGTATCCGGACAGACATACTCAAGAAAGATCGACTCCCGTGTTATCAATGTTTTAAGCCAGATTGCCCAGTCAGCCCATAAGTTCTCCAACGATATTCGTCTGCTTCAGCACCTGAAAGAAATCGAAGAGCCGTTTGAGAAAAACCAGATCGGGTCATCCGCAATGGCATATAAGAGAAATCCAATGAGAAGTGAGAGAATCGCTTCCCTGGCAAATTATGTGATGGCAGACGCCATGAACCCTGCAATGGTAGCATCTACCCAGTGGTTTGAGAGAACTCTGGATGACTCCGCCAACAAACGTTTATCCGTACCGGAAGGATTCCTTGCCATTGACGGTATCCTGGATCTGTACCTGAACGTAGTAGACGGCCTGGTGGTATATCCGAAAGTCATCGAAAGCCGTCTGATGAGCGAACTGCCATTTATGGCAACCGAGAACATCATGATGGATGCGGTAAAAGCCGGCGGAGACCGTCAGGAACTTCATGAGAGAATCCGTGTGCACTCCATGGCAGCAGGAAAAGTAGTAAAAGAAGAAGGAAAACCAAACGATCTGTTAAGCAGGATCGCCAACGATCCGGCCTTCGGAATGACCATGGAACAGCTGGAATCCATCATGGATCCAAAGAACTTCGTAGGACGGGCGCCGCAGCAGACTGAAGAATTCATTCAGGAAGTGGTACAGCCGATCTTAGACGAAAACAAAGATATCCTTGGAATGACAGCCGAAATCAACGTATAAACAGAAAACAAATCCCAAACAGCCGCCGGCAGTGATATGATACCCTCAAGTAGGACACTAAAATATAAAAACCTACTTGGGGGTATG